>SAMEA3387477__coassemble_1263_pt1 | contig 35449 bp, 30 predicted proteins | sample SAMEA3387477__metabat2_high_PE_028 | metagenome-assembled genome bin SAMEA3387477 (sample SAMEA3387477) | Felis catus | biome: Faeces | place: United Kingdom | collected 2012
GTTGGAGGCTTGTCCGGTGCTACGCGGGCTTTGCCGTGGGCCGTGTATGGCGCGCTTGGCGCGACGGTCGCGGCAAAAAAAGTTTGCTACCGGCGCTTGTTCTTGAAGAAGAGCGGCGGGAAGGGGCGGGCGCGCTTGCGGCCGCTGGTCGTGGCCTTGGCGATGAGCTCGTCGGGGATGGGGACGTCCGCGCGGGCGCTCTCGAGCGGGTTGACGTCGGCCGCCGCCACGGGGTCCATGACGGGCACCTCGGGCTTGACCTCGGCCTCGCGGTAGCGGCGCATCATGTCCGCCTGGAGCTGCTGTGCCGAGGGCGGGGTCCAGATCACGGCGTTGGCGCCGGCCTGCACCGTCTCGCGCACCGAGAGCGACGAGCGCCCGCCCGAGGCGATGAGCGGCAGGTTGGGGTAGGCCTCGCGCAGTTGGCGCAGGACGGCGGGGGTGTCCTTGCCGGCGGCGACGTTCAGGATCTTGGCGCCCGCCTTGACCTTGGCGTGCGCCACCGCGTCGCAGCGCACGACCGTGGCGATGACGGGGATGTCGATGATGGCGCAGATCTGCTCGATCATCTCGGGCGGGGCGGGGGAGTTCACCACGACGCCCGCGGCGCCCTGCATCTCGGAGACGGCGGCGAGCTGCACGGCGCGCTTGCCCGTGGTGGTGCCGCCGCCCACGCCCACAAAGACCGGGGCCTCGGAGGCCGTGAGCAGCGCCTGCGTGATGGCGGGCTGCGCGGTGAAGGGGTAGACGGCAAAGATGGCGTCTGCGTTCGAGTTGCGGATGACCGCGACGTCGGTGGTGTAGAGCAGCGACTTGATGCGACGGCCAAAGAGCGTGAACCCGCCGCATTCCTCGAGTTCATCAGGCACGCGCAGGGGAGCCTTGCGCAGGCGTCCCTCGATGGGCGAGGGCTCCATGGGGAGCAGGCCGCCCGGCGTCACGGCGAGCTCGGGCTCGGAAAACTCGTCCGCGAGCTCCACCTCGGAAAAGTCGATGGTCGCCTCGATGGTCTCGGGCACCTCGGCGCTCACGGTGATGGGCTCGTCGATTTCCTCCGCGGGTTCAATCTGGGCGGCGTCTTCGTCCCGTTCGATGGCGGGAACACTGGTCGCGCTCGCGCTTTCGACATTCGCCCCGCTTGCCATCTCGGCGCTCATGCGCGCCGCGGCGTCAGGTCGCGGGTCCGGTACGGAGGTTCGGGCGGCTGCGCCCGTCAGTTCATCGGTCATGGTGCTCCCTCAGACGAGAAGGATACGTGCCGAACCATTGTACCCGCCTGCATGGGGCTAATTCGCGTGCGGGCGCGCACATCTGCTCTCCATCGCTCTGTGGTTTGCGTAGCTCGGTGGATGGTGCGGCGCAATCTGCTATGCTGAACCCGCAGTATGCGTGATAAGGTGTGTTTGTTCCTGCGCGGCGTGCGGGTCGCGGCGCGCGTGCCCCTGAGCGGCGCGGATCCCGCGCGCGGGTCCCCTGCATACGCGCGGGCCGCGGCACGCGACAGGTGTGTCCCTCGTGCGGCGTGCGGGTCGCGGCGCGTGGCGAGCGTGCCCTTTTGTTCGGTGCGCGGACAGGGGCGCGTGGCGCTCGTGCCCCCTGTGCGGTGTCTGGCTTGCGGTGCGTGGCGCGTGCGCCCCTTGTGCGGCGCCCAGTTTTCGGCTCGCATCTCAAGGCATGCGGCCCGTGGCATGCGATGCGCGCGCCCCCTGTGGCACGCAGGCTGCGGAATATGGTGCGCATGGTGTGTCTTGCGCTCGATTTGTATCGGAAGGGATGGTGTCCGTCATGGCCGCTCTCGACATCTTGGCCCCTGTGCTCGTGATCGTCGCCGCGATTGCCGCCGTGGCGATCGCGTACCTCGCCTTTACCGCCCTCAAGGATCGCAGCGATCGCAGGCGTGACGAGGAGCTCATGAACGGGTATCGCTCCAAGCGTCGATAGCGCATCTTTTTTGGCAAGCGCCTTCGATCGCCCCTTGATGGGTGCATGGTATGGAGGGGTGCCCTGCATTGAGGGCGCGCCGCTTCAAGGGCATATCGCATCTTCGGCGCAACTTGCCTCCAGCCCAAGAAGCATTGAGGGCTCGCTGTATAAATGGTATGTCGCATTGATGACGGCAGCCATCGATGTCGCACTCGACATCAAGGTCATTTGAAATAAGCTCTGTCACAACACACAGTTGATTTAGAGCATCTTCCCAATTTTCTATTTAGTTTTGCAGTCTTTGACCATGGGTACAATCCTACCAACGTTTCTATTGTTGTGTGCGAGATAGGTATGTTCCATGGAAGATTGCCATCGTAAAATGCAGTGCCTAAGATGCGGGTCAGAATTGAAACACTATCCGCTTCACACAAGAGTGGAATACGTCGAATCGCACGAAGCGCCAAATCTGCTATTACCGAACTCGCAAACACTGCATGTGATAAGAAGCGTATACGTATGCGACAAGTGCGGATGTGTAGAGTTCAGCATGAGAGACTGCGAAAGCCACAACGGCTAATCCTCTGCAATGGTGATGCGGTCATTCTTGTTTGTAGGCAGCACATATGCACGCTCTGTATCCACAATTTCATCTTCAGAGGCTAGGCATTCAATATAGATTGCACCGTTCGCCGAAACGTTCGCTCCAAGTATCTCAATACTTTTGAACATCTCTTTCTGTTCATCTGCAAGCATTCCGCGAATAGTTTTCGGATATAGAGCCAGCTTGAATTTGTAACTCATTTCGTTTCTCCAATCTAATATCCGCACATGAAGTGCGTCTAACTGATAAACTGTTGACTTGCGACACAAGTTCATAGCTCTTCCCTGTTTAGGAAGCCTCCTTTGGCAAAAGGCGGTTTCCTCTTCGCTTACATTCCTAGACAGGGATAGAAGCTTGTGTCGCAGCAATGAGGGACGCTTTCTTGCAGGCGCGTCTCTCTTGATCAATGGAGGGGCGCGTCTTTTTGCCCCAGCTGCGACAGGGGAAGGTTGCCATGAAAAACAAAGTCGTTGTGGCCGCAGTCTGCATAGCGGTCTCCACTTGCCTAATCGGATGTACGCCCAGCGAAGAAAAAGTAGAGCAGGCGGTCTCGGAAATCAGCTCCGGCACATCTTGGGAGGAGATGTCGGATACATTCGACAAATACAGGGAGTATATGACCGAGAATCAGGTCGAAGAATGCGAGTCGGCAATAGAGAATCAAAAGCTTGAAGAACTCAAGGTTCAAGGTGAGCAGGCGGCTCTAGACTACTGCATCGATTATGTCAAAACGCATTTGAAGTCGCCCGACTCATTCAACATGTACAGCTCAAGCTCCGAATGCGGTTTCGAGTTCTCCGAGCTGGGCGAAGATATATACCTCTATGATGTTGAGTTCACCTATGGGGCAACCAATAGCTTCGGTGGCGAGGTGACGAGCGAAGCGGAATTCTCCGTAAACGTAGAGCTGGATATGGAGAGCATGACCGCCACGGCTGTTGACATGTTTATGGTTGTAAAAATGTAGTGTCTGTAACGACCGTCAGATTCTGATGCCCCGTTTTGCCGACAAATGTGTAACCGCATCCGGCAAGCGGGGCATTTTCATGTCGCTGCTACGCTGGCAGCGGACTCCTGCTCGAAATCTCCCTGCACACCGAGCGCATCGGCACGGTGAGTATGATGGATAGAAGCTCATTGCGCTTCTCATCGTCCGTCTCCTTGGCGTAGTTCACGAACCCGCTCCAAGCAAGGTAGTTGTTCAGGTGCTTGGTGGACACGCCGTTGAACTTAGCCATGAATTTCTTCAGCTTGCTGTGGTAGCTGTTGATGTGCTGAAGGTCGTAGATTCCCTTCTTGCCCCTGCCGTTCTTAACCTGAACGAGGTCGAGGTCGCAGCTGTGTGCGAAGCGGACGTAGGAGTTCATCTTATCCGTGACCACGGTTGAATCGGAATCAATCTTGTCGTCGAACACGGCGTGAATGTTCTTGGTTGACACGCGACCGAGGTTCGATGCCCTAGCGATGGAGTCCCCGTTGCGGTCAACCGCGCACGGTGCGCACACCTGCTCACGGGAAAGCCCTCGCTTGTGCGTCTCGCCTCCACGCAAATGAGGTTCGCGCGGCATTTTGAAAGACTTGCTGTTCTTATGGTTGCCCTTGTAGGAGACGGGGAAGAACGTCTCGTCCATCTCCACGATGCCCTCTAGCTTCACCCCGTCGGATACGGAGCGCAGGGCGTCGAGAATCTTATGCCGCCAGTAGAAGGCGGTGTTGCGGTGGATTCCGCAAGCCTCGGCGCTCTTCCTGATTGAAAGACCGAGCATCATGCAGCAGATGTAGCGCTCCCATACAGACAGGCTCTTGCGCGTACCCGACACAACGGAATTAGTCGTAGCCACGAAGCTCTTCTTGCAGTCGCGGCAGAGGTAACGCTGTGTTCCGTCCGCATGATGCCCGTTGCGAACAACATGGATGCTCCCGCAGAGAGGGCATACGCGACCGTTGGCGAAGCGGCTCTCGGTTGCTAGGGTATTAAGGCTCATCGGGATGTTCCCGCCGTTGGTCAGGGCGAGTTTAAGCTCGTCCTTCTCCTTATCAGAGAGGGTTGCAATCATCTTGATGATGTCGGAAACGGTAGCCATGCCATCCACCCCTAGAACCGGTAACTTGTGTCGCAATTACCTTTTACCCAGCTCTAGGGGTTTATATCAACTATCTGTTGTGACATAGCCTTGAAATAAAACGATCCCGGCGTGGGGAGCATCCGACATGGGCTTATCCCGCTTGGGGTTTCCGCCGCGGGGTGATTCCGACATGGCGCCCATCCCGTGTCGACGACGCGCGGCGAGGGGAGCGTCCGGCGCGGATGCCCCCCCGATTAGAGCGTTCTTGCGCAACGCTGCCTATGTACGAGCCTTTTTCCTGATAACGGCAACGTAGAAGCCCTCGAAGAGGCGCGTGGGCGCGACGGTGAGCGTGCCCGCAAGCGCGCATTCGTGCTCGAGCGCGGGGCAACGGAGCGGGCCGCTCCCGGCGTTCGCGAGGATCGCGGGGCGAACCTCATCCTTGGCTGCGCGGGGACGTTCGGGCTGGTCGTCGGCCTCCGTCTCGGCGGGTGCATCGAGGAGAATCGGCGCGACCTCGCAGTCGCGATGGCGCTTGAGCGCGGCGCGGACCTGATCGTCGTTTTCCTCGGCAAGAACGGAGCACGTGGAGTAGACGAGCGTGCCACCGGGTTTGAGGACGGTGAGGGCGCGGTCAAGTAGCGCGCGCTGCGACTTGGTCACCTTGGCGAGAAGCTGGGGCGTCATACGCTTCTCGGCGCGCTCGTCTCCGGCTCGATACGTTCCCGTCCCGGTGCAGGGCGCGTCGAGCAGAATCTGGTCGAAGCTGAAGAACTCGTCGAGCTTGCGGGCGTCGGTGCGCATGACGTTCACGTTGGCGGCGCCGAGTTTGTCGAGGTTGTAGGTGAGTTTTTCCGCGCGCGGCGCGCTCATCTCGCAGGCGGTGAGGTGCGCGGCGTTTCCGGTAAGCGCCGCTATCTGCGCGGTCTTCCCGCCGGGGGCGGCGCACATGTCGAGGATGTCGGCGCCGGCGCGGGGTTCAAGCAGGAGCGGGGGCAGCATCGACGAGAGGCTTTGCAGGTAGATATGCCCCTCGCGGTAGATGTCGAGCTCCCATAGGTCGCGCTCGCGCGCATCGCGCACAACGAGGGCGTCGTCGTACCACGGCACGCGCTCGTACACGATGTCGCGCGCGTTGAGGTCGCGGCACACGTCGTCGACAGTTGCTTTGAGCGTGTTGGCGCGCAGGGTCACGGGGCGTTCGAGCGCTTCCCGGTAGCCCGTCTCGACGATAGTGCGTGTCTGCTGGTCAAGGTGCTCGATCAGTTGCATGGTGTGGCTCCAATGGTGTGATGCTCGGCAGGGACGCAGGCGACGAGCGTCATCGGTCGCCTGCGTTCGCGGTTACGCGTCGTCTGCGCCATAACGGTTGCGTTCGCCCGAGCTGGCAGTTGTGTCAGTGGCACTTTGCCGTCGACGCCCGTCCGAGCTGGCATTTGTGTCAACGGCACCTTACCGCAAACGCCCGCCCGAGCTTGCGGTTGTGTCGGTGGCGCCTTGCCGTCGACGTCCGCCTGAGCTGGCGCTCGTGTCGGTGCCCCCTACCGCCAACGCCCGCATTGCTCGCGCTTTCGTGGCGAGGTGCGAATACGATGCCGTCACCGTGATTCTTTACCTGCGTGGCGATGCCCTTTGACCTCTTCGGCAAGAGGGTGCGGACGGCGTGGCGGCCCTGCTTCCGTGTTGCCGGCGATGCAAGACACAGCGACGCTGCAACAGCGGCGTAAGAGCGAAGCAAGGTGCAGAATCGGGGGTGCTCTTGCGAACATTTTGCGGTATCGCGTCACGGCATAACGGTATCTCCATAACAATTCGCCAAGGCAAGCGTTTGAACGGTTGTTCTGTCGACGAAAATCGATTTATCCACATGACTGGATTTGGCCGCTTTATCTCCTTATGGCCGAGGCGAGTTCGTCGTGTATCCACATTGCCAGATGGGGGCCGTCACTTACGTACATCTTGACATCGAGGAAGTCGTTCTCGCACACGGCCAAATCGATGGCGTCGTTTGTGCATGTGGTTGAATCGAGACCACCGGTTACGCACATCTCGTCATCGAGACCAGTGGTTACGCACAAAAATCGGCAAATTTTGTGCGTAACCACTGGTCTCAACTTTACGCGTGTGCGTGACCAGTGGCTATGAGTCCTGCGGGCGTGCGTGACCAGCTGTTACGAGTTCTGCGGATGCGCAAACGATGGCCTCGACGTTGTTGCGTGGGGGAGCGTGCGACTACAGCGCCGCCGGCAAGGTTCATGGTGCAGGGGCGTTTCCGCCTGCGGGGTCACATCGTCGTAGATAGCGCTAGGGCTTCGGCACGGCCTCGACAAAGATACAAGAACGGCCCACCAAAGCTCGCGGTGCTTCGCCGGCCGCGTTGGCGAGTACGATGGGCGTTCCTAAGAGCGGAATCGCCAAAGATCTCGGCATGATCTCCGCTTGCAGGGCTCGCGGCCTGACCGCAAAGCTCACAGCGCCGCGACGCGCGCAGGGTCTGGCCGCAAGGCTCACAGCACTGCGGCGCATGCGATGAGCGCGACGCACAGGGCGAGCGCGGCGATGTCGATGCCGCGCAGCGGGTAGCGCTTGTAGGAGCTTGCACGCGTGCGCAGGTAAAAGCCGCGCTGCTCGGCCGCCAGGGCGGTGGCGTCGGTCTTTCCCACGGAGGTCACGAGCAGGGGGATGCACACCGGCAGCATGAGCGACATCTTCTTAAAGGGGTTGCGCGTGTCGAACTGAACGCCGCGCGCCGTCTGCGCCTCCATGATCGCGTTCATCTCCTGGGTAAAGACCGGGACAAAGCGCAGCGCGGTCGTGAATGTGAAAGCGTACTTGTACGGGATGCGAAGCACCTCGACGCAGGCGTTTGCGAGGTCATTGAGCTTGGTGACGGCGAGCATGAGCACGAGCGGCAACGCCACGCCCACCAATCGCAGGCAGGCCTTGCCACCGGTTTGCAGGCCGTCGGTCGTGATGAAGAGCGCGATCGCATCGCCGCTTCGCACAAAGGCGAGTTGCAGAACGAACATCAGCACGGCGACGGGGACGAGCACTTTGAGAAGGCTCGCCAGACGCGAAAAGGCGCCGGCGTAGACGCTGAGGCCGAGCGTGATCAGAAACAATCCGACGAGCGCCGCCCAGCTTTGGGCAAGGAGCGTGGCGATGATGATCGTCGCTGCCATCGCGAGCTTGGTGACCGGATTGAGCCGGTGCAGCAGGCTCGATCCGGGGACGTAGTCGATGACGTTACGCACGGGCCATCAGCTCCTTTACGCGATTGACGAGGTCGCTCACCTCGGTGATGCCGGCAAACGAGGGGTCGGCGCTCGACGCGAGCCGCTCGGAGAGCGCGGCGACCTGCGGCGGCGCGACGCATGCCCGCTTGAGGACGTCGCGCTGGGCGAACACGTGCTGCGTGGAGCCGCAGGCGATCACGCGCCCGTTCGCCATGACGGCGAGCGAGGTGGCGAAATCGCTGACCACCTCCATGTCGTGGCACACCATCACCACCGCGGCGCCCGCCCGGGCGCGTTCGCGCACGGTCTCCATCACCGTCATGCATTCGCGGTAATCGAGCCCGCTGGTCGGCTCGTCCAAGATGATCACCTTAGGGTCGAGCACGACGACGCCGGCGAGGGCGACCAGTTGGCGCTGCCCGCGCGAGAGGCTGAAGGGCGCGGCGTCCGCGGGCAGGCCAAAGCGCTCGACGACGACGGCGGCGCGCTCGCGGGCCACCGGCACCTCGACGCCGTGGAGCTCGAGGCCAAACGCCACCTCGTCGAGGACGGTGGGGCGGCAGAGCTGGCGATCGGGGTTTTGGAAGAGGGTCGCCACGTGGGCGGCGAGGGCGCTCACGGGCGTGGTGCGCGTGTCGAGTCCGGCGATATGCACGCTGCCCGCGCTCGGCTTGAGCAGCCCGTTGAGGAGCTTGGTGAGCGTGGTCTTTCCGGCGCCGTTTTGCCCCACGAGCGCCAAGATTTCCCCGCGTTTCACCGAGAGGTCGATGTCATCGACGGAGGCCGAGCCCGGTCCGTAGGAAAAGGAGACGCCGCGCAGCTCAACCATCGGGGAGGAGGCCGCGTCGCGCCCGGTGCCTTCGGCTCGATTGCTCACCTGCTCGGTCAAGCAGCGCGTCGGCGGCTCGTTTGTCGTGGCGCACGGACACGGCGCTTCGGTGCGATCCGCGGCGGCCAAGGCGCTCGAGTCACGGAGCGCGGAACACACGAGCTCCTCCGCCTCGTCGATGCTCAGGGCCGGCAGCGTTGCCTTGACAAGCCCCAAGTCGGACAGGCTGTTTGAGACGCGGGCGGTTCGCGGGCTGTCCACGCCGATGGCGCGCAGCTCGGATGCATGGGCGAACACCTCGTGCGGCGCGCCATCGAGGGCGATCTGCCCGCGATCGAGGACGATGATGCGCTCGCAATACTCCGCAAGCAGCGCGACCATCTGCTCGATGATGATCACGGTGACGCCCGTGAGCCGCTGCGCCTCTCGAAGGATCTCGAAGACCGCGCGCGAGCTCGCCGGGTCGAGCGCGGCGGTCGGCTCGTCGAGGACGAGGACGCGCGGCGCGAGGGCGAGAATCGCGGCGATGGCCACCTTCTGCTTCTGCCCGCCGGAGAGCGTCGCGATCTCGCGGTCGCGCAGGTCGGTGATGCCCACGGCGTCCAGCGCGGCGGTGACGCGCTCCTCGATCTGGTCGTGGGGGACGCCGAAGTTCTCAAGTCCGAACAGCATCTCGTCCTCAACGACCGAGGCGACCATCTGCGCGTCGATGTCCTGCAGGACGGAGCCCACCACGCGCGCGATGTCGGTGAGGGTGACCTCGCAGGTGTCAAGCCCGGCCACGCGCGTCTCGCCGTAGAGGCTACCTGAGTAATGGTGGGGGATCGCGCCGGAAAGGATGCTGGCGAGCGTGGACTTTCCGGCGCCGGAAGGCCCGATGATACCGACGAAGGACCCCTCATCGATAGCGAGGTTGATGTTGGCGAGTGCGAGGTCGGCCTGTCCTCCATAGGCGAACGAGACGTCGCGCATGTTGATGATCGGGTTCATGTGGTCCTTTCGCTCGTCGTTCAGGCCGAGGGTCTAGTCGTTCAGGCCGAGGGCCTTCTTGATGGGCAGGTACAGCGCGCCGACGAGGATGGCGTTGAAGACGGCGGTGAGGGCGATGACGGGCATCATGACGGCGGCGAGCTCGGTGGCAAAGCCCATGAGGGCCATCTTGATGAGCATGAAGATGAACCCGGAGAGGAAGGTGGTGACGAACGTGCCCACGACGGGGGTCACGGCCTTCGCCGCGGTGCGCATGCCCGCCTTGACGATGAGCGCCATGACGATGGCGGCGACGCCCTCGGCCACGAAGTCGATGCCGGGCGACGTGGTGGTCACCTGGATGACCGCGGCGGAGATCAGGCCGATGATGAGCGCCTGGGGCACGCTCGGCCGGATGACGAGGATGGCGAGGCAGAACGCCGAGATGATGAACTCGGGGGCGATGGCGCCGCCCGAGATGGTGGAGATCGCCTTGCCGACGGTGAAGTTGAGGATAAAGCCCGCGGCGAGCAGGACAGCGAGCAGGACGAGGCTCTTGATGTCGAGGCCCCCGCGCTCGGCGGCGGCGACGTTGCGGGCGGTTCCGGAAGGCTGTGCGGATGCGTTCTGGGACATGGTGTGCTCCTTAGTACATGAGTGTTGGATGGTGTGATCACTGTTGGCAAGATGGGTGCTCGGGTGCATGACGCGAGGGGGCCATAGAAAAAGGCCCCCGGTCAAACCGGAGGCCTCATAAAACGTACCTAAGTGGCATGTGCGTGCGAGGACTCACCGTCGACCGGCCGAAAACGCGTCATGCCACCACCAGTTGTTGAGGGAGAGGGCGGTGTTCTTCTTCATGGCGATGGCTCCTTTCGGGATCTCGGGTTCCTGTGATGGCTAGGCACTATAGCATACTGGAGTGTACATGCAACCACGCGGCCGTCGAGTGTTTCGTATTTGTTGCGGGAGGCCGGCGAACCGGCTGTCTCAAAACCGGCGGCGGGCTACAGCTTGGCGAAGTCGTCCACGATCAGGTCGAGGCATTGGGGCATCGCGCGCGCGCCAAAGACGCCGGTGTTGCTGTGGATGAGCTCGCCGTCGAACTCCATGCCCAGCGAGGGCTCGCAGGTGATGCGCGCCTCCTTGGCCTGGAAGAGCGTGAACTGCGGGCGACCGAGGCCCTTGCCCGCCGGATCGAGCACGCCGGCGATCAGCGTGGGCAGCAGCTCGACGGTCTTGGCGGGCTGGATCACGGCGATGTCGATCATGCCGTCGTCCATGCGGCAGTCCGGGAACAGGTTGATGTCGTTTTGGATGACGGAGGTGTTGCCCACCATGCAGCCGATACCGTCCAGTTCGTCAACCTGCCCATCGTGCTCGATGGTGAAGTGCGCAACGGTGGGCGCGGGCGTGGCGAGCGCGGAGAGGAAGTAGGCGATCTCGCCCATGTCGCCCTTGTTGGGCTCCGCCTTGTGCATGATGTCGGCGTCAAAACCGGTGCCGGCGATGATGATGAAGCCGTGGCGCTGGACGCTGTCGTCGTCTGCCTTCCAGAACAGCTCGCCCATATCGACGCGCTTGGTGCAGCCCTCGCGGCACGCCTTGGCGAGCGCGGCGGGCTCGGGCGCGTTGCCGATGTTGTTGAAGAAGAGGTTCGCCGTGCCGGAGGGGAACACGAGCGTGGGGACGTGGCTGTCGCGGATGTGGTCCAGCACGTTGGAAACGGTGCCGTCGCCGCCCGACACCACCACGCGGTCGAATTCGCGCACGTCGGCCGCGGCGTCCTCGGGCTCCATGCCGTCGCCGATGAAGCGCATGGTCACCTCGTCGCCCGCCTGTGAAAGGGCCCGGGCGAAGTCGAAGATCTCGTCGGAGCGGGGGCCTGAGGCGGGGTTGTGGATGATGAGGCAACGCATGGTGAGTTCCCTGTTCTCGGAAGTGCGGGTATAGTTACAAGATGACGTAATCCTACCCGTGTCGAGTGCGGGTTTGCTCCAGCTTGGGAGACAGATGTACATCTCCACATATGATGACTTATCCGCGTTTTGCGGACGAGCGCGCTGCCATGCCGCCATCGCCATCGATACCGAGTTTTTGCGCGAGCGCACGTACCACGCCAAACTCTGCCTGGTGCAGGTGGCGACGCCCGACGAGTGCGTGGTCATCGATCCTTTGACCATCGACGACCTTTCGCCCTTGGCCGAGCTCATGGCCGACGTCGATACGCTCAAGGTGTTCCATGCCTGCTCGCAGGACATGGAGGTGCTGGTCCATACGCTCGGCGTGTGCCCCGCGCCGATCTTCGACACGCAGGTGGCCGCGGGATTTTTGGGCGAGCGCGCGCAGTGCTCCTATCACAATCTGGTCCATTCCTTTTGCGGCGTGTCGCTGCCCAAGACCGAGTCCCTCACGGATTGGTCGCGCCGCCCGCTGTCACCCCAGCAGATCGAGTACGCGGTCGACGACGTCCGCTACCTCATTGACGCGTACCGGGTGATCGAGTCCAAGCTGCACTCCCTGGGACGCACCGCGTGGGTGCGCGATGAGATCAGGCCCCTGGCCGATCCCGCCCACTATCGCAGCGATCCCCGCTCCGCGTTCAAGCGCGTCAAGCGCATCAACGCCTGCACGCGCCGTCAGCTCGCCGTCGCCCGCGAGCTCGCCGCCTGGCGCGAGCATCGCGCCGAGGACCGCGACATCCCCCGCAAGTGGGTCATGTCCGACGAGGTGCTGGTGGCGCTGTGCCGGCGCGTCCCCAAGACCATCGAGGACTTTCGCGCCGTGCGCGGTACCGAGCAGCTGAGCGCGCGCGATGTCGAGGTGGCGCTCGACGCCATCGCACGCGGCCTCCGCTGCCCCGCCGAGAACCTGCCCTCCATCGGCCGCGCTCACCGCACGCCGGCCCCGGAGCTCGAGAGCGTCACCGACCTCATGTACGCGCTCATCCGCCTCGTGTCGGACCGCTCGGGCGTCGCGACTTCGCTCATCATCTCCCGCGACGGGCTGCTCGACTACATCGATCACCCCGAGCGGAGCCCCTTGCGCGAGGGATGGCGCTTCGAGCTGGTGGGTACGCTCATCGACGACTTGCTGCGGGGCGATATCGGCCTCACGGTCAAGGACGGGGCTCTGGAGATTCTCTAGGGGCTGTGTGCCCGAGTGACTCCAGAGGGGCCTGTGTGCCCGGGTACCGCGGGCATGTGGCGCTCCGGCGTCTTACATGTTGCAGCTATGGTGTGTCGGCCGATCGGCCCGGCGCTCAAGATCAGTAGGGGAGCGGATATGATCAAGGCCGCATTTTTCGATATCGACGGTACGCTCGTGGGCTTTAAGACCCATCGCGTGGCGGAGAGCACGTGGCGCGCCATCGAGCTCATGCACGCGCGGGGCGTCCGCGTGGTCATCGCGAGTGGAAGGTCCGTCGCGGAGATGCAGGAGGAGCTCAAGGGCGTGTTCGACGCCTACGTGACGATGAACGGCCAGCTATGCTTTGACGAGCGCGGGACGTACCGCGACGCCCATATCGACGATGCGGACGTCCGTGTGCTCGTGGAGCAGGCCCGCGCGGGGCTGTACGACCTGTACGTGATGCAGGGCGTCCGCTCGTTCGTGAACAACCGCGGCCCGCTCGTGGTCGAGCTGGGCAGGCAGGTCGGCCTCGATTACGAGGTTGGCTTGCTCGATATGGCCTATGAGCTGCCGGTGTATCAGTTCAACGTGTTCGGCGGTCCCGAGGTCGAGGACGTGTTCCTCTCCAAGACCGAGCACGTGGTGGCAACTCGCTGGAACAAACTGTTTTGCGATGTCATCCCCGCCGAGGGCGGCAAGGACTTTGGCGTGCGCGCCACCTTGGAGCGGCTGGGCATCACGCCCGACGAGGCGATCGCCTTTGGCGATGGCGAAAACGACCTCACGATGTTCGACGCGGTGGGGACGAGCGTCGCCATGGGCAACGCGTGGGATGTCGTCAAGGACCGCGCGACGCACATCACGACGGACGTCGATGACGACGGCATTTGGAATGCCTGCGTCGAGCTGGGGATCATCTAGGGCCGCGGTGCGTTTCTTTTTTAACTTTCGCTCCGACTGTTTGCCTCGGCTTAGACGTTAGGCGAACGTTTCGACTTTTGGCATCGGCGTCGAGCCCATGCGAACGCCTCGGCTTTAGGATCCCGCTCCGACGCCAAGCGAACGCCTTGACTTTAGGCTCCCTCTTCGACTCTAAGCCTCGGCTCTGGCTTTATGCTTCGGCCTCAATGGTACGAGGCGCATACTGGTTGGGTGCGCACTGGGGGCAGAGGCCCTCGAACACGAGGCTATGGGCCTCGACGGCAAAGCCCGTGAGGGCGCCCGCCTGCTCGTCGAGCGCGGGGTCGTAGGGAAGCGGCGTGTCCGCCACGGAGCCGCACTGACGGCAGACCACGTGGCTGTGGCCGTCGCAACGCCGGTCGAAGCGCATCGCCCCCGGCGCCTTGACGGTGGTGATGACGCCCGTCTCGGCAAGCAGGTTGAGGTTGCGATACACCGTGCCGCGGCTCACGTGCTCATCGATGGCGTGGACGTCGCGATAGACGTCCTCGGCAGTGGGGTGGTCGCACCGCACACGCACGGCATCGAGGACCAGCTGGCGCTGGCGGGTGTTGCGGCGCAACGTGGGCTGGGTTGGCTGTGTCTGCGTGTCCATGGCGGCCTCCTCTCGCTACTGAACATATAGCATTTCAACAGAACAAAGAGGGGCTGACAAGGCTTTGCGAGGCGCATGACAAAAATGATGGCGAAAATGTGATAATTAAAGCGAAGACGCGCCTGCTTGGATGCGATCACGCAGAGGGCATGAGGTTCGAGTCCGGCTCAGTAGCGTCACATGGGTGCGATAGCGCAGAGGACATGAGGCTGGAGCGTGGCTCAGTAGCGCACGTCGAAGTTGGCGTCATTTGGCAGCCAGGCCGCGTCGTCGGCGGCTTCCAGCCAGATGCGATTGCCAAAGCGCGCGTAGTAGGCGTGGATGCGCTCCAGGTGTGCGGCGAGCGCTTGCGGCGGGCCCTGTATCTCCATCTGCACGGTGCCGTCGGGGAGGTTCTTCACCCAGCCCGTGAGATGGCGGTCTTGGGCGAGGCTCTGGTTGGTCCAGCGAAAGCCCACGCCCTGCACGTCGCCGCTAAAGAGCAGGGCGAGCCGGCGGGGACCGGAGCCTTGCTCGACGTCGTCGGCAAGCTCCGCGCGGAGCTCCGCCTCGCGCGGGCTTATGCGGGCGGCGTGCTCGACTTCCTCGTCCGTTGTGCCCATGGCGCGAGAAAAGTCCCGCGCGTGCCCCATCATCTTCTCAAACAGTCCCATGGCAGTGCTCCTAACGGCCTTGCGGGGCGATTGCATCCGCATCGGCGCTTGCGTCGAAACCGACGCGTGCTTCCACGTCCTCGCCGCCGTCGACGGGGAAGGAAACGCCGGTCTGACGGCGGGCCTCGTCCATGAGGGCGAGCGAGGCGAGGGTGACATCGCGGAAATGCCCGATGGAGCCAAAGGTCCCGGCGGGTGCTTCAAAGGGTCGCATGCCCGCGCGCACGGCCTCGATCGCCTGGGCGAAGTCCGCGAGCTCGTAGGCCATGGTGTTATCTACGTGAGGCGCTTCAATGGCGCGCGTGGAGGTCTGGGCGCTCGAGTAGCCGACCGCATCGCCGCCCGTGCTCGCAACGCGCAGGTCGAGCCGCGCGGTCGAGGGCGCGGAGATGCCCTCGATGGTGAGCGTTCCAAGCTCGCCCTCGATTTGGCTGCTGGCAAGGTCGTTGGTGATCTTTGAGTGGTGGAGGGTGGCGACCATGCCCGGATAGGAGGCCATGATGACTCCGGCCCCGTCGAGGGCGCCGCCGGTGAGCTCGCGCGTCTGCTCGTCGAGAAGCGCCGCGGAGGCACACACGCGCTGCGGCGTTCCGAATAGCTCGATGAGCGGCTCGACCGTATAGACGCCGATGTCCATGAGCGAGCCCGACGCCATGGCGCAATCGAAGATGTTGGTGCGGCGCCCCGCAAGGATCTCGTCGTACCGCGACGAGTATTTGCCAAAGCGCAGGGTCGCGCGGCGAACGGCGCCGAGCTCGGCGATCGCATCTTTGAGCGTGTGGAAGGCGGGGTCGTGCAGAGGGCGCATGGCCTCGAGTGCGACGACACCCGCCGCCTCGGCCGCCGCGAAGACCTTGCGCGCCTGACGCGCGTTGGCGCAGAAGGGCTTTTCGACGAGTACGTGCTTGCCGCCGGCGATGCAGGCGAGCGCCTGCGGACAGTGCAGCGCATTGGGGCTGCCGATGTAGACGGCGTCGACATCGGCGCTGCCGGCGAGTTCATCGAGCGAGGTGAAGGGTCGGGTGCCGTGGTGCTTGGCGGTGAACGCGGCGGCGCGCTCGGCATCGCGAGAGAGCGTGCCCACAAAGGTGACGCCCTCGACTTTCGTAAGGGCGTCGAGCAGACTGCCGGTGATGGCGCTGGTGCCGATGGTTGCCATGCGAATCATGGTGCGTCCTTTCGCAGGTGGAGCGCGGTGCGGGTCCGTGTGCCGTTAGTCGGATTCTCCTTCGATGAAGCCGGTGTCGACAAGGCGGCCGGTGCCGTCGGCGGCTTTGGTGGCGAGTTCGTCGCAGCGCTCGTTGAACTCGTGGCCGGCGTGGCCCTTCACCCAATGGAAGGTCACGTGGTGCGGTTCCTTGGCCGCCAGCAGGCGCTTCCACAGGTCCACGTTCTTGACGGGCTTCCTCTGCGAGGTCTTCCACCCGCGGCGGATCCACCCTTCAACCCAGTGCTGGTTAAAGGCGTTGCAGACGTACTGCGAGTCGGAGTGGACCTCGACCTCGCAGGGGCGGTTGAGGGCCTCCAGCGCGCTGATGACCCCCAAGAGCTCCATGCGGTTGTTCGTGGTGCGGTCGTATCCGCGGGAGAGCTCCAGCGTGTGGAGCTTGCCGGAGGGCGCGGTGTAGCGCAGGACGGCGCCGTAGCCCCCGGGGCCGGGATTGCCGCGCGATGAGCCGTCGGTATAGACGATGACCTTCAAAGAGATGTCCTTTCGGTTGCGTATCGCCTTCATTATAAAAGCTCGCTGACAAAAGCTCGCGGTGACAAGAAAGCGCTCGCGCGGTGCGTGCCCGCGGGCATACGTCCGTGCGGGCGGGTATGATGACGATTGCGAAGGCAAACGTGGACGGGAGGCCGTATGAGTGAGATTCGCTGGGGCGTCATGGGGGCGGGGACGATCGCGTATCGATTCGCCGATGCGCTGGAGCACGTCAGCGGCGCGCGTCTGGTTGCCGTATCCGGCAGGAACGCGGCCCGCGTGGCGGCGTTTGCCGAGCGGCATCCGGTGGCGCCGGGCCGCTGCTATGTGAGCGGGGGCGACGGCGGCGCCGCGGCGCACGAGCGCCTCGTCTCAGATGCCGACGTCGATGCGGTGTATCTGGCGTTGCCGCACGGGCTGCATGCCGAATGGGCGTGCAAGTTGCTGCATGCCGGCAAGGCCGTGCTGTGCGAGAAGCCCGCCGCACTGTCAGAGGACGAGGCGCTCCGTATCGCCACGGCTGCTCGTGATTCGGGCTCGTTGTTCGTGGAGGCCATGAAACCGCGCTTCACGCCCGTACGGGAGCACGTGAAGCGCCTGTTGGATGGCGGGGAGCTCGGGCGCATCGTCTCGATCGACGTCGCTCATCGCTTGGCGTACGGGGACCAGAGAGGCCGCTACCTGCTCGATCCCGTGCAGGGCGGCACCCTGTGCGACTTGGGCTGCTACGGTGTGGCCTGGGTCGAGGACCTGCTTGCCGGCGAGATCGAGGACGTGCATGCGCGCGTTCGCTGGGTTGCGGGCAACGATGGCTCGGCTGTCGACATCGCGGACGAGGTGCATGCGAGTGTCGGCGGCGTGCCGGTGCACCTCGATTTTGCGGGGGATAGCGAGGAATATCGGGTCCAGTGCGCGGTCCGCTGCGAGCGGGGCGATATCGTCATCCCGATGTTTCACCGGCCGTCGTCCCTTGTGCTGTGGCGCGATGGTGTTGAGGAGGTCCTCGACCTGCCGCTTGAGGTGGATGACTTTTACGGCGAAGTCGCGCACGTGTGCGAGCTGATACGCGCCGGCGCCTCCGAGAGCCCCGTGATGCCGTTGGATGCCACGGTTCGCTGCGCGCGCATCATCGATGTAATCCGAGGCGCGTGGCCGGATCCCGTGTTGTGCGATGAGCGCGCGGGAGCAGGCGGGGTCGAGAAAGTCCCCGCATGCGGATGAGGCGCTGATGCGGCAAGGGCTGCGGATGCAGGCGCAGTCGGTCGCGTGCGTCGATGAGGCCCATGTTGCCCGTTCGGACGCCATGGACTGATGCTGGACGCGACGTGTCAATTGATGGTGGTGCCGACGTTGCGTCTGCCGCCAAGCGGAGCGGAATGTTGAGAGGCTGAGGGCGAGGCGCGTGCCGGGTGGTACAGCGCATGGAGGGCGAGCGGTGAACAGTATGGCGCGTGAAGATCGGATAACGAGTGGTGAGCGGCAGGCGGGGCGTAGCCATGCCGGGACAAAAGCTCCTGTCGGATTCGCCCGCTCTGCTGCGCAGCTCGCGCGCATGGGCGACGACGAGTTGCTCGCCGTCTTCTCCGAAGGCGACGGGTATGCTTCGAGCGTCCTGGTGGACGACGTCGAGCTTGCGTACGAATGCGCGAATGGGGCGACCTTCGAGGGGTCGGTCTTTCGCGATTGCCTGTTCGAGCAGGTGGATTTTGGCGACTGCACCTTTCGCGATGTCCGCTTTGAGCAGTGCCGCTTCATTGGCTGCACGATGGATAAAGGGTGGCTCAACCGTGTTGACCTGCGCGACTGCTCCGCTCCGGGGTTGAGCTTGCTGCAAGCGCGTCTGTCGCAGGTCAGCGCGGCGGCGTGCGATTTGTCGTTTGCGAACATATCGGAGACGTCGATCGACCATATGGCTTTGCGCGATTGCCGCATGTGCGAGGCGGCTTTCCAGCGCGCGAAGCTTCGACACGTCTCTTTGGCCGATTGCGACCTGACGCGCATCGACGTGTTCGGCACGTCCCTTGCGGGCATCGACGTCTCCGCCTGCCTTTTCCAAGCGCCCGTGCTCTCGGGTGATTATCGTGAGCTGCGCGGGCTTGTCGTGAGCCCCGAGCAGGCGTTGTTTTTGGCGACGCTGCTGGGCGTGCGCATTGCGGAGGAGTAGAACTTGCCCGTTTGGCGCGTTGTCCATCCGGCGCGTTGAGCGCCTGCCCGATGTCTCACTGCCTTGGTTGCTCGCCGGTTCGGAGCCGTGACTGTATGTCTGCCTGGCCCTAACTGCCCGTCTGGCACCTTGACCACCCACCAGGTGCTTCCATTGCCCGCGCGGCGATTTGGACGCTCGCCGGGCCCCTGGACCGTTTGCCTCGCACCTTCACTGCGCACGCGGCGTCTCGGCCGTACGCCGGCGTCTCAGCCGACCGCTCGGAGCCCGTGCCGCCTGCCAGCGCGATGCCTTGTTCTGTGCTGATTGGGAAGAGGCGTTCGACGGGGGCTCATTAGGGCACAATCACCATGTCATCCACCGATGAAGGGATTCCCATGAGACGCGAACTCCATCTCACGCGCCGTTGCGCTCTTGCCGCCGCCGCGACCCTGCTGCTTGCCGGCTGCGCGCCCGGTACGCCTGTCGGGTCCACGCCGTCCGGCTCGCAGGCGGCTGGCTCTGCATCGTCCACGCCTGCCTCGGTTTCCGGTGCTTGGGAGACGCGGCTCGACGCCGAGGCCCCGTTCATGAACATCGAGGGCGAGGAGGGCTCTGCCAATCCTGGAGACTGCTGGACTCAGCACGAGGACGGTTCGGTCCAGGTGCAGGTCGCCGGCTCCTCCATTCCCGAGCCCGCGGTCGAGAGCGTCGAGTTCGCCGATGGCGTCCTCACGTTGACCATGGCTCAGCCCGAGGAGGGCACGCCCACCACGATGGATTTCGTCTTGCACCAGTTTGTGCTGACCACCGACGACGCGCCCGAGGTCACGGGGGTCGTGCTCGTGCGGGGAGATGAAAGGACGGAGCTCCCCGCCGGCGGCCTGGCCGAGCCGGAGGATGCTGCGGCCTGAGAGCGCATCGCGTAGGTTTGTTCGCTCAAGGTCCCGCGGTGCGCCCCTGGTGACTGTTTTCGTCGACTTCTGCAATTCGCACCGGATTTCAACGTTGGGCTCTCTTGCCGATAGCGCCCCGTTCCCATGGCCTGTTAAGCGCCGTCCGTCCCTGCCGATCGTCCGGGTTCCAATGGCAGGCTGGGGCGGCCAGCGCAGTTTAGGCGGACGGTTTGGGTTCTGCGCATGGGGATATCGAGTTTGAGTAGGGGGTGTCCGGCGCAGTTTGGGCAGAGGGTTTGGGCGGAGGGTGTTTACAGCGGCTCAATCGCGCCTGCCGGCCCAAGTTTGTCCGTCCAATTTGTCTGTCTGACCATACCCGCCCAGTCAATTCGTTTGCCCGCCCACACCCGCCCAGTCATTTCTTCTGTCTGCCTTATTTCTGCCCGTCCAATGCCTCTCACCTGCCCATCGAACATTTCAGGAGGGTCTATGCTGACCATCGGCTGTCATCTATCCACCACCAAGGGCTACGCCGCCATGGGCGAGACCGCGCGGTCCATCGGCGCGAACACCTTCGCCTTTTTCACGCGTAACCCACGCGGCGGCAACGCCAAGCCGCTCGACCTCGATGATGTGGCGGGACTGCAACGCATTCTGGATGAGGATGGGTTCGGCCGTTTGGTGGCGCACGCGCCCTACACGTACAACCCGTGCTCGGCCAAGGAACGGGCGCGCGCGTTCGCACTCGAGGCGATGGCCGAGGACCTGCAGCGCATGGAGGCGTTGCCGGGGCAGTGCTACAACTTTCATCCCGGCGCGCACGTGGGGCAGGGGGTCGACACCGGCATCGAGCTCATCGTCGATGCCCTGTGCCAGGTGATGTTCGAGGGGCAGCGCACGTGCGTGCTGCTCGAGACGATGGCGGGCAAGGGTACTGAGGTGGGCCGCACGTTCGAGGAGCTCGCGCGCATCATCGAGGGGGTGGCGGCGCGACGTCCCGAGCTTGCGGGGGCCGACATGCTCGGCGTGTGCCTGGATACCTGTCATGTTTCCGACGGCGGGTACGACATCGTGCACGACCTCGACGGCGTTCTTGCCGAGTTCGACCGCGTGGTGGGACTCGATCGCCTCAAGGCCGTGCACATCAACGACTCCAAGAATCCCTGCGGTGCCCACAAGGACCGTCACGAGGTCATCGGCGGCGGGTATCTGGGCAATCCCGAGTTGGGCGGCGGCGAGCATGTGCTGCGTGCCATCGTGACGCATCCGGCGCTGCGGAATCTGCCGTTCATTTTGGAGACGCCCCACGACGACCTCGCGGGCTATGCGCGGGAGATCTCCTACCTGCGAGGGCTGGCGGAGTAGCGGCTGGGGTGCGTGCCGGGGACCGGGGTGCGTGCTGGGAGCCGTGCCGGGGGCCGAACCGTGTGTTGGGCCGGGCTGTGCGCTGGGGACCGGACCGTGTGTTGGGCCGGTTTCGCCCGGCCCCGTTCGAGTTGCGCTGGCCTTGCCTGGCGCGCTTCCCTCCCGAACTGCTTTCCCGTGCCGTTTCGTTTCTGCTCATACGCTCGGACGCCTGTGCGCGGTTATTCACGTGCGGATGGCTCGGACTCCCTTGCACGAATGCCCACGTCCGGACGGCCCGAACGCCTTTGCGAGGATGCCAATGCGCTGGCGGTTCGGAGACCTGTATGCGGATTCCCGTGTGCGGACGGTCCTGACGCTTGTACGCGGACGTCCGTACGCGAATGCTTTCATGCGGATGCCCGCGTTCGGAAGCCTGTGCATGGATGTTTGACCTCCCCGTGCTTGCAAAAGGGTCGCATAACTGGAAAAACTTCTTACTTTCGTTGCCGCACGCGCCCTGGCCGGACGGGGAGGCATCGCGCACGGACGCCTGGCACCCCCGCAGCAGGTGGTGCCTCAGTTGCACCCCCACGCGGGCGGCGAGCTCATCGAGGTCGAAGGGCTTGGTGAGGTAGTCGTCCGCGCCGAGCTTGAGCAGGTCGATGCGGTCGGTGGTGGAGGTCCGCGCGGAGATGACGATCACCGGCAGCTCGGGGTCGCGCTCGCGCACCGCCGCGATGAGCTCCTCGCCTGTGGCTCCGGGAAGCATAAGGTCGCAGATGATCAGGTCGAAGGTCGGGGCGTCGTGCTTTTTGTCCATCGCGGAGGCTGCTCCGCTGGCGCTCGCCAGTTCGCCTCCCAGCCGCATGATGCCCTCGGTCCCTGAGTACGCTTGCGTGCAGGTGTGCCCCTGCCGCGCGAGGTACACGGCGATGATCTCGTTGATGTCCGCGCATCGTCCTCGACAATGAGAATTCGAGCCCCCATTTTGGCCTCCCTCGGCGCGTGGATTGCGATAGGTGGCTTCACTTTGTTTTGAAAGCGCCGCCAAGGCAAGTGTTGGAGGGGTTCAGGCGATCAAGGTCGTGTCTTGCCGGGGCGACAGGTTGCAAATGCGCGGATAATTTTAGAAAGAGCGGAATACAGGTTGATTCCGCTCTTTCCTTACCTGCGGTTTTGTTGGTCTGTGTTTTCGTTTTACGCGCACGTTGCAGATTTATCCGCGCATTTGCAAGCTGTGTATACGAATTCGGCGCGCCGTCCTTCTCGCCGTGCTGTCCACCGGCTACTTGCCGTCTAAAAACGCGCCCGTTTGGCGGTCCCAGAGCGCCGCGTACTCGCCGCCCGCCGCCGTAAGCTCGGCATGCGTGCCGTCCTCGACGATCTCGCCGTCTGCCAAGACCACGATGCGGTCGAGCGCCGCGACGGTGGAGAGGCGGTGCGCCACCACGATTGAGGTGCGGCCGTGCATGAGGTTCTCGAGCGCCTCCTGCACGAGTGCCTCACTTTCGGAGTCCAGGGCACTCGTGGCCTCGTCAAGCACCAAGATGGGGGCATCGGTGAGGATGGCGCGCGCGATGGCGATGCGCTGGCGCTGCCCACCCGAGAGCTTGACGCCGCGCTCGCCCACGAGGGTGTCGAGGCCGGCGGGCAGGCGGTCGATGAACTCGCGGGCGTTGGCCAGCTCGGCGGCGCGCAGGATCTCCTCCTCGCTCGCCGCGGGCCGCCCGTATGCGATGTTCTCGCGGATAGAGCGATGGAACAGCAGCGCTTCCTGCGGGACGTAGGCGATCTGCCGGCGCAGGCTCTGCTGCGTGCATGCCGAGATATCCTGGCCGTCCACGTACACGTGGCCGTCCTGCACGTCGGACAGGCGGAGCAGCAGCTTGGTGAGGGTCGTCTTGCCCGAGCCGGAGCGCCCCACCAGTCCCACGCGCTGACCGGCGGGAATATGGAGGTTCAGGTCGGTGAAGACTCGGTCGCCCTCGGCGGCGTCCGCATAGGCGAACCCCAGGTGCTCGAAGTCGATGGCGCCCTCGCGCACCGCGAGTTCCGGGGCACCGGGCGCGTCCTCCACCAGGCGCGGCTCGTCCAGGATGCGCGCCATCTCGCTCGCATCGCCGATGGCGCGGTTCATGCGCTGCATCATCGAGTTGATGTAGTTGAAGCGCATGGACAGCTGGTAGGTGTAGGAGAACATCATGACGAGCATGCCGCTCGAGATGCCGAACCACGCGTTGCCGCCCGCCACGAAGATCGAGACGATGAGCATGATGACGGTGATGATGCCGCTCGTGGTGAAGCCGCGCTGCATGGTCGCGCGCATGGAGCGGCTCTCTGCCTGCATGGCGGCGAGGTCGGCCTCGTCGAAGAGCTCGCGCTCGAAGTCCTCGCGCCCGCAGGTCTTGACGGCCAGGATGTTGGTCACGGCGTCGGAGAGCACACCTGAAAGGCGGTTTTGCGCTTTGGCGGTGGCGGCGGAAAGCGGCAGGATGCGCTGGTACATACGGGTGGCCACGATCACGTACACCACGAGCATGACGGCGAGCGCGGCGGCGTAGGCGGGCACGGCCGGGGCGAGTGCGATGAAGGTGCAGGCGGTGCTGGCGATGGTGGGGATGAGCGAGTAGACCACCACGTCGACCATCTGGGTATAGCCGCTCATGAACTTGCTCGTCTGGCTCACGAGCGCGCCGCCGAATCGGCTGGTGTGGAAGGTCATGGACTGGTTGGAGAGCGTGTCGAAGCACAGGCGTGCCAGATGGTAATTGCCGTTGATCTGCAGCTTGTAGACGGCGTAGTCCTGCAGTTTGGAACAGACCTGGCCCATGAGGTTCACCAGCAGCAGCGCCAGGATATAGGGCCCGAAGACCTCCCAAACCTGGTCGGGCGCGACGGGCGAGGCCTGCACGCGGTCCACGATGAGGCCCATCACCCAGGTGTTCACGAAGATGAGGAGCGCCACGTAGGCGACGGAGGTGAACACGGCGAGCGCCGCGGCGCCCGGCTTCATGCGGGTGACCTCCCAAAAGCGCCGCAGTGTGCGTTTGACTGCGGGCTTTTCGAGCTTGGTGACGTTGCGTTGGGACATGGGGGACTCCTTGCGGGGTTGAAGGCTCGGGCGTGCCCGTGCATCGGCCGGCGCGCATGCGACGGGTTGGTGGGTTGGCGTCGTTCGTTGGCGGGCACGCGTGGGGGCTTTGGGTGGACGGACGTCGCGCACGAGGTGGCGGTGTTCGCGCGGGGTGGCAGTTGAGGCTTGGGTGCAGTCGAACGTTGCTGCCGCCAAGCACCCCCTCGATCTCTTTTACTGCATGCAAGGTTATCCCCTGAAGCGCGCTCCAGGTCAAGAGCACGCAACCGGCTGTTGCCGCACGTCGGCGAAGTCGCAACCGGTTATGTCTTGCGCAACGGCCCTCGCTTGCGGAAGCTGGGGTTGACGAGGGGTCCGGACGCCTCGCCACCGGATACCATGGGATGTTGGACAAGGAGCGTGACACGATGAGTTTTCGCGACAACCTTTTGTACTTGCGCGATGCACGCAATATGACGCAAGAGGAGTTGGCGATGCTGCTGGGCGTGACCCGGCAAGCGGTGAGCAAATGGGAGTCGGGAGTTTCCCAAACAAAAGGATATTAAGAAACAGCCCATGTTTACCTGCTTACAAGTGAAAAAAAATTGCTACTAAGCTAAGAGATACTACATAAGCGTGTTGGTATCTCTTTTTCGTTGGCGTGAAACGGCACAGTATTTCATTTCTACTTGATTATCCTAAAACTTATCAGTCTATGGTTTGTCAAGGGCTTGTTGCGTAAGCAATGCTGAACTGCACCCTTTACAAAACATAGACTGATAAGTAACTTTTTAGAAGCAGAAAAGAAATGATGATATTGATGTATCGTGATATAATGTACATAAAGATAAATCTGAATTTGCGCGGAATATTCAGGCTATGGATAACTGGTTTACAATAGATAGAGTAGATAATACTACTTATATTATCAGTGAATATCGACATTGGGAAGAAACGCATTGCTATTTATTAAATGGAAGCGATCGAAGCCTACTTATTGACACAGGACTTGGCATTTCAAACATATACGATGAAGTTATAAAATTCACAAATAAGCCTATTACGGCAGTTGCAACACACATTCATTGGGACCATATTGGTGGACATCAATATTTTCCAGATTTTTATGCTCATGCTGGAGAATTGGATTGGCTTAATGGATAATTTCCTCTATCGATGGAAACAATCAGGGAAATGGTTATTGACCGTTGTGATTTACCAAATAACTTCAATGTATATGATTACGAGCTTTTTCAAGGAATGCCAACAAAAATTGTAGCTGACCATGATGTGATAGATATTGGCGGACGGCAAATTGAAGTGTTGCATACACCTGGACATTCACCAGGGCATTTGTGCTTTTGGGAAAAAGACAAAGGATACTTATTTACTGGTGATTTGGTATATAAAGATATACTGTTTGCATACTATCCTTCTACTGACCCTGAAGCATATCTTGCTTCATTGAAAAAGATTTCTGCATTGCCAGTAAAAAAAGTATTCCCCGCACATCATTCATTGGATATACAGCCGGAAATTTTAATCCGTATGCGAAAAGCATTTGAGGAACTTAAAGAAAATGGGAAACTTTGTCATGGCAGTGGCACATTTAATTATGGCGATTGGGGCGTTTGGTTATAAAAATCCCAGTTTGTGTAGCAGGTAAGCTCGCAATCTCACAAACCGACGGAGTGATCCGACCACGGTGGCGGTCGTAAGACAATTCGCCACGCCAGCTTGCTGGCGAGGGGACGGTTCACTTCGGCGGTGGGCGAGCGTAGCGAGCCTTATAAGCCCCCATTATCTAACAAGGGGGACACAAAAAACAAGAGACAATATACACTAACAAGCGGAAAACGCTGTATTTACAAGGCAAAACCGCATTTTACATGGTGTGATATAAATTATGTTATTATCACTTTGAAAAATAGAATATAACATTAAGAAAGACAGTTGATTTCAAATAAGAAATTGATTGTCTTTTTCTTGAGCGTTTTAATCCGCAAGAACCGTTGTTTTTGCTGATTGATTACTTCCGTGTCCGTTTTCCTGCTACGGACGTATTAAAGATTATTCGTGATGTATTACAACTGAAAGCAGACTATATGCTTTATGAAGATTATGGATAATACGGCTATGAAAGCAAATATGTGCTTGGCGACATCAACATCATGTGTTCCATGCAGGAGCATTTAGGGGTTCTGTTGGAACTGAAAGGCAGAGGTTGTCGGCAAATGGAAAGTTATCTGCTGACACAGGAACGCTCATGGTATGACTTCATGCTGGATTGTATGACGGCTGGCGGTGTGATGAAACGGCTTGACTTGGCTATCAATGACCGAGTAGGGCTGGGTGCGGAGCGGGCGCGTGCTAGTGCCGGGAGCAGAGCGGCCGCGTGGGGGGCTGGTTTAAATGGTCCGCGTTGGGGCCTGATCGAACTGGGTATCATCCTTCCATATTGTCTGTATATGGAGGGATGATCGCTCGCATGAACCATGACGAGATTTTGGAGATGCTGCGCCGCGCCGGGGTCGAAGTGCCGGGAGCCGAGGAGCCCATTGATGTGGAGGTCGAGGTGGAGGACATCCCAGCTGACGCTTCATCCGGGGTTTCATCCGACAGCTCTTCCTCCGGCTCGCATTCGCAGGAAGGCCCGCGCTCATCGCGAGGGGCTGGCGGCTCCGAGGGCGATGGTGCCTCGGCGCGGACTGGCGCATCGGCGAAGTCTGGCGCGTCCGCCCGTGACCGCGGGAAATCTGCTGGCGAACGCAAGCATTCCGCTCGCGAGCGCAAGAAGGCCGCCCGCGCAAAGGCCAAAGGGGCGGGCCGCTCGGCGCGCGTTCGCCCGGATATCCCCGTTGCCCCGTTCATGGAGCGCATGGCGCAATGGAGCCGTCGCGCCTTCGTCATCCTGCTCGTGGCGATTGCCGCTGCCGCCGCGGTGAGCTACTGGTGGTTCCATCCGGCGCTCAACGTGCACAGCCCCCGTGTGTGGAGCTGGATTATCCTCATCGCCATCGTTGCGGTGGTGTGGCTCAAGGTCGGGTCCCTGCGCTCCGCGCGCCATGCCACGCTCCTGAACCGTCTGACCCTGCTGCCCCTCGGCGTGATTCTGGCGTTCTTTATCGGCGTGCTCATGGGCGAGCCGTTCATGCCCGGCAATGCCGAGCGCTACGCCACGGTCCTCGATACCACCGAGGGCGATTTTGCCGAGGATATCCAGGAGGTCGACTACGAGGACGTGCCCGTGATCGACCGCGCGTCCGCCCAGCTGCTCGGTTCGCGCGCCATGGGATCCATTCCGGAGTTCGTGAGCCAGTTCGAGATCTCTGACGCCTACAGCCAGATCAACTACCAGGGTCGTCCCGTGCGCGTGAGCCCGCTCACGTACGCCGACCTGTTCAAGTGGCTGAGCAACCGCTCCGAGGGCATCCCCGCCTACGTGCTGGTCGATATGGTCACGCAGGAGGCCGAGGTCGTGCGCCTCAAGGACCCTATCCGCTACTCCGAGAGCGAACCGCTCGCGCGCAACGTCGACCGCTACGTGCAGCTCAAGTACCCCACCTACATGTTCGACCAGAAGAGCTTCGAGCTCGACGAGGGCGGCACGCCTTGGTGGGTGTTCCCTGTGCAGCGCCGCACCATCGGGCTGTTCGAGGGGACGACCATCCAGCGCGTGGTGCTCGTGAACGCCTGCACGGGCGAGACGGCCGACTACGCCATCGAGGATTGCCCCACGTGGGTGGACCGTGCGTATCCGAGCGATTTGATCATCGAGCAGTACAACTGGAGCGGCGCCTACAAGAACGGCTGGCTCAACTCCTGGCTCGGCCAGCAGGGTGTGGTGCGCACCACGCAGGGCACCGATGGCGAGCTGGGCTACAACTACCTGGCGCAAGGCGACGACATCTACCTCTACACCGGCGTGAGCTCCGTGACCGCGGACAGCTCCAACGTGGGCTTTATCTTGGTGAACCAGCGCACGGGCGAGTCCCATTACTATCCGGTGGCGGGCGCCACCGAGGATTCCGCGATGGCCTCCGCCGAGGGCCAGGTTCAGAACCTGCGTTATCAGGCCACGTATCCGTTGCTGCTGAACGTCGCCGGGCAGCCCACCTACTTCATGGCCCTCAAGGACAGCGCGGGGCTCGTCAAGATGTACGCCATGATCAACGTCGAGCACTACCAGAGCGTGGCGACCGGCTCCACGGTGGCGGCAACGCAGGAGAGCTATCTGCAGATGCTCGCCTCCTTGGGCGCGCTCTCGGAGGAGGAGGCCGCCCAGTCGGGCGCCGAGGTCGAGGTGTCGGGCACGATCGAGTCCATGGCGCAGGCCGTCATCGACGGGAACTCGCACTTCTACCTCACGCTTGAGGGTGACAGTGCGATTTATGACGTTGAGCTGCCCGGACTGGTGGACATCGTACGCTACGGCGTGGGCGATCGGGTGACGTTGGGTTACGCCAAGCCGAGCGGCGGGAAGAACGACGAGGATGAGGCCGCGGATGCGTCCGGACTTCGCACGGTGACCAGCTTGGGCGGCAAGCGCGCGAAGCCCTCTGCCGGTGCGGACGAGAGCGGCGCTGAGGGTTCGGAGGTGTCCGGTGCCGAGGCGTCGCGTTCCGAGATGTCGGACGCGGCGTAACGGCGGCGACGGACGGTCCTGAGAGTTGGCCTCTGCCGAATCGCCCCACGTGCGCTTGCGGTGTCTTGCGCGCGTGGGGCTTTTTCTCTGGCACGGGTCTTCTTTGTCCCAAGGCTTACGTCGGTCTCCATCTCGCAAGCAGCTGTGCACTTCCGTGTATTGCACTGCGGATGCTGCATTGAGTGGGCGTGGCAACGCTTCCTCAGGTCGCCCTTTGCGGGCGGCCGCGAGGTGTGGTTGGTGCATCCCCCTGTGAGCGGCTGCGGCGTGTGGCTGGCGTTCCCCTTTGGGTGTGCGGTTGCGGCGGGCTTGCCTTCTGTGAGTCGCTGCATCGTTGGTTGCGTTGCGCTATCCCATGCGCGAGGCTACGCCGTACGGCTGTAGAACGCTTTTGTAGATCGCCTCTCCCTGTTGCTTGCTGCGGCGTGTGGCTGGCGCGTCTCCCCGTGGAAAACGACGTCGTGCGGTTGGTGCGCATCCCTTTAAACGCCAGCGACGTGTATCTACAGCGCGCTTTCGTAGATCGTTCGCGCGTCCTCGAGCGTGAGGGCTGCGAACGCCCCGAACGACTCGCCTCGATTGACCTTGAGGCCCGCGAGGAGCTGGTCGACATCTCTCTCGGTGACGCCGAGTTCGCCGAGCGTCTCGGGCATGCCGATGGATATGAAGAACTCCTGCAGCGCGTCGATGGTGGCCTCGACGGCGTCGTGGACGGCGCGCTCGGGTGTGACTTCCTCATCGATGTCGGACAGGTCGTCCACGTCCGGGTCGACCGGCTCGATGCCGAAGACCTCCGCGCCAAAGGTCAGGAACCGCTCGGGATGGGACGTCCACACATGGCGCATCCACGCGGGGAAGATCACGGCAAGGCCTGCCCCGTGCGTGATGGCGGGGTCGAGAGCGGAGAGCTCGTGCTCGAGGCCGTGGCAGGTCCAGTCGCCGTCGCGCTTTCCGGGAATGCCCAGGCCGCAGCCCGCGATGCCGTTGTGGGCCAGGGTTCCAATCCACATGAGCTCGGCGCGCGCGTCATAGTTCTTTGGGTCCGCCATCACGACCGCGGCGGCGTCAATGGCGGCCCGGATGAGACCGCAGGCGAGGTTGTCCGTGGCGTGAACCGCGGGCTCGCCGGAGAAGAAGCGCTCCATGATGTGGGCAATCATGTCGGTGACGCCGGCCGCCGTCTGGTAGGGCGGCAGGGTGAACGTGAGCTCGGGGTCGAGGAACGCGATAGCGGGGCGGATGAGCTCGCTGTTGCAGCCGCATTTGAGCCCCACCTCGTCGTTGCTGATCACGCAGGAGTTGGACGCCTCCGATCCCGATGCGGGGATGGTCACCACGGCCGCGACCGGCAGGCAGCGCGAGACGGTCGCCTTCTTTGCCCAGAAATCCCACGGGTCGCCGTCGTAGCAGGCCCCGATCGCGATGGCCTTGGCGCAATCCATGGCCGAGCCGCCGCCGACCGGCAAGACGACGTCCACCTGCTCGGCGCGCGCCAGGGCGACGCCCTCGCGCACGAGCCCGATCTCGGGGTTGGGGCGCACGCCGCCGAGCTCGACATGCGAGCCGCCCGCCGCATCGAGGGACGCCATGACGCGCGCGAGCGTCCCGGTGCGCACGACGGAACCCTGTCCGTAGACGATGAGGGCCCGGGCGTGGCCCGCTGCGGCGAGCTCCTCGCCCACATGGTCGGTGACCCCGCGCCCGAACACGAATTTGGTGGGGGAGCAGAAGGTGAAGTTGTTCACGGGTGTCCTTTCGCGTTAGTAGCCCAGGCTCTCGCCCACGAGCACGACGTGTATGCGGTCGGCGTGGCGCGAGTGCCGCGTGATGACTTCCTGACAGCACATGCAGCCCTTGGTGTGGCAGTCGGCGCAAACGCCCGTGAGCTCGCAGGGCGTGGCCGTGTGCAGGCGCGCCGCGTTGAGCGGGCAGGTCACGGTGCGGATGCGCTTGAGGCCGCTCTCGACGTCGGAGACGACCTTGTTCATGCCCGCGATGACGCACACGTGCTTGGGGCCGTGGAGCAGCAGGGCGAGGCGATTGGCGTTGCCGTCGATGTTCACGAGCTCGCCGTCGAGGGTGATGGCGTTGGCGCCCATGAAGAACCAGTCGGCGCTCACCTGGCGTCGCCACATCTCCTCCTGCTCCTCGGGCGTCGTGGCGAGGGCACGGTCGATCATGGGGTGCCCGTCGGCCTCGAGGGCCGCCTTGATGCCGCTTTGGGTGAACGAGACGCTGCCGCCCCATGTGACGCTCTGGCCGGGCGCCACCAGGCTCTGCGCGAGCGCGACGGCCTCGTGCGCCGTGTCGCAGTAGTGTCCGGTCATGTTGCGCAAAGACAGCTTTCGTATGATGGCGCTCGCCGTTGCGCGGTGCGCCGCGCGTTGCACGTTATCCATGATTCCTCCCGTCATATGGCGTGTCCCGTATGTCCATTATGGCCCGTTCCATGCGCATCGCGCTCGATGTTGCGGATATCGTCGAAGGGTATGACGGTCTGCACCACCTGCAGCCGGCGAAACGTCGTGTCGATGCGCGCCACCATGCCGGACACGGTCCGGTAGGCATCCCAGTCGTAATAGGTCACGCGGACCAGGTCGCCCTTCTTGATCTGCGTGATGGTGCGCGAGAGCGCGATCGCCTCGTCCTCGGTGAGCTCGTGGCGCTCCTCGGTGATGCGCTCTTGCCGCCGCGCCAGCTCGTAATAACCCGTGAGGGCCGCGAAGGGCATGAACTGGGCGGCGCGACTGGCGCGCGGCCGCCCGTTCGCGGCGAATCCCGCCGCGGGCGCCGCCCCGCCCTGCCGGCTCGCCGCGGGGCCGTGGTCTTGTCCCCGCGCGGCGCCTGCGTCGAGGGGAGCCCCGGTGGGCTGCCCCACACCGCCGCGTCGCCGACTCTCGTCATACATGGTGTCCTCCCACTTGCTCGTTGCGCTCCCGCCCCGTGGCCTCGGGGCGCAGGCTCCTGCCCATCACGAGCGCGTTTTTGCCGTAGCGCCCCTTGACGCCGATGATCGCCTTTTGCAGGTCGCGCTCGCGCGCCTCGGCCTCGACGTCGGTGAACAGGTTGACGGTCGCGAGCTCCTCGGGCAGCAGGTCGCCAAAGCCGATGCTGATGCGCTTGACGGGGCGCCGGGGATCGACCGACTCCGCGTACAGCTGCTCGAAGTAGGCCATGAGCTTCCTGCGCGAATTGGTGCGTTCTCCCAGCTTGCGCTGCTTGCCGGCGTGCGCGTAGCCGCTCTTGGCGCCCACGCGCCGCGTGCCGTGCTCGCCGGTGAACGTCTCGTCGCCCCGGGCGGCCTCGGCCATGAGGTCGCGCGTGGCGCCCGGGCCCGCCTGTGGGCGCCGCCCCGTCCCTCCCTGTCCCGGGCGGGAGGTGCTGCGCGGGATGTCCTCCGCCGTGCTGCTGCGCCGTCTTCCGCAGCCATCGCGGTAGGAGGCGCTGCCGCTCACATCCAGGCGGCGCACCTCGCGCGCCTCGCTTGCGTACCCCACGTAGAGCGATATCGAGCTGGCCACCACGCCCTGGTCGACCAGATCGAGCACGGAGGCGTCCACCATCTCGCGCAGGACGGTGAGGGCCTCGTCGTAGCTGTAGTTGCGGGAGAGCACCTGGCCGTTCACCATCGAGCTCGCCTGGGGGCGGTACGCCTGGATCTCGGCGATGGTGCAGGGCTCCCGGCCATGCGCGTGGTCGATGAGGTACTCGGCGTTCACGCCGAACTCGCGGTAGAGGATGCGCTCGTCCAGGGCCGCAACGCCCATGAGGTCGTGGACGCGGTACTTGGCGAGGCGGCTGGCGATGCCCGGGCCGATCCCCCAGATGTCCGTGATGGGGCGGTGCCTCCACACGTCTTGCCTGAAGCGCTCCTCGTCCAGCACGCCGATGCCGTCGCTCTCGTGCTTGGCAGTGATGTCGAGCGCGACCTTCGCCAAAAAGAGGTTGGGGCCGATGCCGGCGGTCGCCGTGATGCCCGTGCGGGCGAACACGGCACCGCGCAGCTCGTCGGCGAACTGCCGCGCGGTGAGACCGTAGAGCGGCAGGTAGGGGGTCGCGTCGATGAAGCACTCGTCGATCGAGTACACGTGGATGTCCTGCGGGCTCACGTATTCGAGGTAGATGCCGTATATGCGCGCCGACATCTCCATGTAGTGGCGCATGCGGGGCTTGGCGGCGATGTAGTCGATGTTCTGCGGGATCTCGAAGATGCGGCAGCGGTTGCGCACGCCGAGCTTCTTCATGGCGGGCGTGATGGCCAGGCAGATGGTCGAGGTGCCGCGCGCGGTGTCCGCAACCACCAGGTTCTGCGTGAACGGGTCGAGCCCGCGCTCCACGCACTCGACGGAGGCGTAGAACGTCTTGAGGTCGATGCAGATGTAGATGCGCTCCCGCTCGCACGCGCGGCGGGCGCGCGGCGCAATGTCGGCACCTGCGGGTGCGGCTCCTTCGGGGCCCGCGTGCATGGCGGTGTCGGCGCGCCTCCCGTGCACCTGGTCTCTCATGTCGCCTCCTTTCGAACATGTGTTTCTAGAACCTGTGTTCGATAGTACGCTCCCGTCCGGACATTCGTCAAACGCCCCGAGGAGCTGTGGGTTTGGCGAATACCCGCTGTTTGGAGACGCGCGGGGTAGAATGCCGCCATGGAAACGGCACAACATGTTCGATGGGCGCGAGCCCGATGGAGGTCCCATGGCAGACGAACGGCGAAAGGCGGACGGCGTTGCGGGGGAGGGCCTCGCGGGGGACGCCCGCGCGCAAGGGCTCGGCCCGCGCGCGGGGTCGCTCCTCTACGAGAACCGCCGCATCGTGATCGCGTCCGCGTGCCTGCTCGTGTTCATCGTCTTGCTCAACCGCGTGCTGGCCGGGCAGATCATGGCGCTCGACCGCGCGGCCATCGAGCTCGTGGTGGAGCATGTGCGCGCCGCGTGGCTCACGCCCATCATGGAGGCGGTCTCGTTCGTCGTCACGCCGATCCCGCTGATCGCGGGCATCTTCGTCATCGCCCTCGGCTGCCGCTCGCGCGGGGTCCGCGGCGTGGGCGCGTTTTGCGCGGCCAACCTGATCGGTTCGACCCTGCTCAACCAGGCGCTCAAACTTGCCATCCAGCGCCCCCGCCCCGACGTCTCCCTGCGCCTGGTCGATATCGGCGGGTTCAGCTTCCCCTCCGGCCACTCCATGGCGGCCATGGCCTTCTTCGGTCTGCTCGTCTGGCTCGTGTGGCACGGGGTCCGGAGTCGCGCCGCGCGCATCGGGCTCGTCGCCGCCCTGTGCGCGATGATCTGCGCCGTGGGGTTCTCGCGCGTGTACCTGGGCGTCCACTACGCCTCCGACGTGCTGGCGGGTTTTTGCGCCTCGCTCGTCTGGCTGACGGCGTACACCAAGGTGGCGGGGCCGATGCTGAGCCTCGCGCGCCCGCCGCGGCGCCGCTGAGAGCCGCCTGTGCGCCCCTGCGGGCCGCCACGAGGTGCGCGACGTCGTCTGTGGACCGTCGCGAGACGCGTGGCGTCGCCCGCGGTGCCGCCTGCGGTGCGGCGCGCGCTCCGTCCGTGGCCGCGCGGGCGAGTACAATAGGACGCATGTGAACCAAGGATGGTGGGGAACCGACGTATGGGACGTATGACTCAGGAGGCTTGCATGGACGAGACGAGGCTCACGGATGCCGGCACGGGCGCCGCGCGCGCGAACGACGGCTTTTTACGCATCGCGGCCGCCACGCCCAAGATTCGCGTGGGCGACGTCGCGGGCAACGCCGCGGCCGTTCTGGAGTGCGTCGACGCCGCCACGCGTGCCGGCGCGCGCGTCCTGGTCTTGCCCGAGCTGTGCCTGACGGGCTACACCTGCGGCGACCTGTTCCACGATCGCGCCCTGCTGCGCTCGTGCGAGGCCGCGCTCAAGGGCCTGCTCGAGGACACGGCCGACACGCCGTTGCTGTTCTGCGTGGGCCTGCCCGTGGCGCACCGGGAGAGCCTCTACAACTGCGTGGCGGTGTGCTGCGCCGGCGAACTGCTGGGCCTGACGGTTAAAAGCCATCTGCCCAACTACGGCGAGTTCTACGAGCAGCGCTGGTTCGCTCCGGCCCCTATGAACGGAGTGGGGTTCGTCCCGTTCGCCGGCCGGGGGGCCGTGCCGCTCATGGCCGATGTGGTGTACGCCTGCTCCGACCCCGGCCTCGAGAACGTGCGCATCGGCGTCGAGGTCTGCGAGGACCTCTGGGTCCCCAACCCGCCCTCGGTGGGCATGGCGCTCAACGACGGCGCGACGGTCATCTTGAACGCGAGCGCCTCCAGCGAGGTCGTCGGCAAGTCGGGTTACCGCCGCAGCCTCGTGTGCGGCCAGAGCGCACGGCTGTACTGCGCCTACGCGTACGCCAACGCCGGTGAGGGCGAGTCCACCACCGACCTCGTGTTCTCGGGCGAGAACCTCATCGCCGAGAACGGCGCGCTTGTGGCGCGCACCCCCTTGTTCTCGTGCGATATGGCCGTGGCCGACGTGGACCTTGAGAAGCTCGTTGCCGAGCGCCGCCGCTCCAACACATGGCGCGCCGGCGAGTGGAACGTCGGTCACAGCTTCACGGTCAATTTCAGCTTCATGGGCGCCGCGCAGGCGGCTTCGGCGGAAAACGCGCTCGGCGCATGCGGGGTGGATTGGGACGCCGCGCCGGTCGATGTGGACG
>SAMEA3387477__coassemble_1306_pt1 | contig 32227 bp, 24 predicted proteins | sample SAMEA3387477__metabat2_high_PE_028 | metagenome-assembled genome bin SAMEA3387477 (sample SAMEA3387477) | Felis catus | biome: Faeces | place: United Kingdom | collected 2012
CGACCATGCTCTTCAGCCAGTCGTAAGAAACTTTCATCTCAAACCTCTTCTATATGCACCTCAATTTAGGGACTGTCCTCAAATTGAGGTGAGACCTCTTCTTAGAACTGATTCAGGAAACGCATGTCACCGGTGACGAGCGTGCGCAGGTCGGGCAGGTCGTAGCGGAGTGCCGCAATACGCTCGACGCCGGCGCCGAAGGCGAAGCCGGAGTAGACCTCGGGATCGATACCGCAGTTGCGCAGGACGTTGGGGTCGACCATGCCGCAGCCCAAGATCTCGATCCAACCGGAGTGCTTGCAGAAGGGGCAGCCCTCGCCTCCGCACACGCCGCAGCTCACGTCGACCTCGCAGGAGGGCTCGGTGAACGGGAAGAAGTGCGGGCGGTAGCGCGTGGCGCGGTCCTCGCCGAACATGCACTTCACAAAGTAGTCGAGCGTGCCCTTGAGGTCGCCGAACGTGATGCCCTTGTCCACCACGAGGCCCTCGACCTGGTGGAACTGCGGCAGATGGCAGGCATCGGCCGTGTCGGGGCGGTACACGCGGCCCGGGGCGATCATGTAGATGGGCGGCTCCTGCGTCTCCATGGTGTGCACCTGAACGCCGGAGGTCTGGGTGCGCAGCAGCACGTCGGACTCGCCATGGGCGTGCTCCTCGGGGTGAGCGGCCGTGCCGGGCGCGTTGTCGCGCACGTAGAACGTATCGCGGGCCGAACGGCTCGGGTGGTCGAGCGGGGCGTTCAGCGCGGTGAAGTTGTACCAGCTGGACTCGACCTGCGGACCCTTCTCCACGGTGTAGCCGATACCGCAGAAGACGTCCTCGATCTCCTCGATGATCTGGTTGATGAGGTGGGCGTGACCGATGTGCGGGCGGGCGCCGGGCAGCGTGATGTCCACGGCCTCGGTGGCCATGAGCTCGCGCACGGCGGCGCGCTTCATCTCCTGCATACGCGCGTTGAGCAGCGTCTCGGCCATGCGGCGCATCTCGTTGGCGCGCTTGCCGAGCACCGGTCGCTCCTCGGGCGTGATCTTGCCCATCATGCGCATGAGGCCGGTGATCTCGCCCTTGCGGCCCATGAGGGCCACGCGCGCGGCCTCGAGCTTCTCCGCCGTCTCGGCGCCCTCGATCATCTCGCGGGCTCGCTGCTCGAGCTCCTCAAGTTCGTCGATCAGACTCATCTGTTCCCCTCTCCTGTTATGCGGCGCGCCGGGCAGCGCGCCGATGTGTTCCATAGAAAAATCCGCCCCTGGGATCGTGCATTCGCACTGCCCAAGGACGGATCTTGATTTCCGCGGTACCACCTTGATTGGCCGCCGGTTGTCTGCCCGGCGAACCCTCTTTTGCCCGATGTCGCGCGGGCGCGCGGCTTCCCTACTCAGCGCGCAATTGGGGTCGGGTGCAGATCGCATATCGCCCCGGTGCCATCGCGACGCGGGAAACCCCTCGCCGGAAGGCGGCCGTTCAGGTCGCAGCTCGGGAGTGAACTCAGGTCTCGTCGCCGCGGGCGGGCTTGCAGCCGGTGACCCTCCCTCTCTGTGCGGCGAGGCGAAAGAGGCCCAACCTCTCCGTCAACGCAGTGGTCAAGATGATAGCACATAGAAGGTTTGCGATTGAGAACGAGTGCCTTTGCACATGACTCGAAATCAGGGTCTACGCATACCCGACAAACCCCGCGCCCAGGGAATCGGCCGCATCTCATCATGGGCGACCTCACCCCATCAGCAATGCGCGCCTACCCCATTGGCACAACCCAAGCCTCCCCAAGTATTCAGTTTGCACCTGTCCCCAATGTTACGGGATGGCACGTTAAGGCCACTCCGGGACCACAACCGAAGGGCAATGGGTACACTCAAAGGCAATGACCACATTCCACCCGCAAGGAGGACCCATGACAAACGCCACCCCCGAACACCTCACCTCGCGCCTTCGCGCGCTCGAGTCCAAGCTCTGGACCCGCGAGTACCTTATGAAGATCGCCGTATTCGACGGCGCCACCATCGCGCCCGAGAACGGCGCGGCCGCGCGCGGCGACGCCATGGGCGTGCTTGCCGGCGAGCACCACGAGCTGCTCACCAGCAGCGACGCCTGCGCGCTCGTATCCGAACTCGAAGCCGCCGTTGCCGCGGGCGAGCTCACCGACCCCCAGGTCGTGGCGGAGGTGCGCACCCTCGCCCGTGACCAGCGCGAAGCCCGCGCGCTGCCCACCGAGGAGGTCGAGGCGTGGAGCCGCCTGACCTGCGAGGCCGACGCCGTGTGGCACAAGGCGAAGAACGCCAACGACTGGGCGAGCTTTGAGCCCTACGTGGACCGCATCGTCGAGACGCTCAAGCGCCACGCCGGCTACATGGACCCCACGCGTGACCCCTACGACGTGTGGCTCGACCAGTACGAGCGCGGCATGGACGCCCGCGCCTACGACCAGTTCTTCGACGCCATGCGCCAGACCGTGGTGCCGCTCGTCCACGCGATCGGCAAGCGCGGCACGCAGCCCGAAGCGCCGTTCCTCACCGCGCACGTGCCCGACACGGTGCAGCGCGCGATGTCGTTCGACCTCATGAAGCTCGTGGGCCTCGACTTGGCGGACACCTGCCTCGCCTTTACCGAGCACCCCTTCTCCGAGGGCTTCGCCGTGGGCGACGCGCGCGTTGTCACCCATATCTACGAGGACAACCTGCTCTCCAACGTGTACTCCGTGATCCACGAGGCGGGCCATGCATCCTACGAGCTGGGTGTCAACCCCGCGTACGCGCGCACCTGCCTGGAAGGCGGCACGTCGCTGGGCATCCACGAGAGCCAGAGCCGCTTCTTTGAGAACACGGCGGGCCGCAGCCGCGCGTTCATGACGCCGCTGCTCGCCCTGTTGCGCAAGCATGTACCCGAGGTCTATGGCAGCGTGAGCGAGGATGAGCTGTACCGTGCGGTCAACATCGCCACGCCGTCGCTCATCCGCACCGAAGCCGACGAGCTCACGTACCCGCTCCACATCATGATCCGCTACGACATCGAGCGCCTGCTGTTCGCCGGCGAGGCGACCGCCAAGGACATCCCCGCGCTGTGGGCCCAAAAGACCCGCGAGTACCTGGGGCTCGACGTGCCCAACGACACTTTGGGCTGCCTGCAGGATACGCACTGGAGCGGCGGCAGCTTTGGCTACTTCCCCACGTACGCGCTGGGTTCCGCCTACGATGCGCAGTACGTCCCTGCCATGGAGCGCGCGGGCGTGGACCTCGACGCCGCCTGCGCCGCGGGCGACCTTGCCCCCGTGCGTGCATGGCTGCGCGAGAACATCTGGCAATGGGGCCGCGGCAAGGACGCCGGCGAGCTTGTCGAGGCCGCCTGCGGCGCGCCGTTCGACGCCACGTTCTACTGCGATTACCTGGCCAAGAAGTTCGGCGAGCTCTACCAGCTGTAACGGCGCGCGAGAAGCTGCGACGCCACATGAGCCCAAAGCCTTGACGGCCCGCGTCGAACACGGCGGTTTGCGCCTGACGCGGCGGTCTGTATCGGGCGCAGCGGTTTGCGCCGGAAAAGCGGTTTGCGTGAGCGCTTCATATCGGGCAATAACCGCGCCGCCGCCTTCCCCGTGCCGCCGCCCTTCCAGCAAGCATCGCGTGCACCAAATCGCGTGCACCAAAAGAGGCGCCGTTCGATCCCTCAAGCGATCGAACGGCGCCTCTTTGCCTCCCCATCAAACGTTAATTCGCAAATGCGCGGATAATACTCGATCCCTCGAAGTAGCCCGAAAACCCGCAACCCATCTACCTGCTGTTTTTTCTGCAGCTATGACGCCACTAATCAACCCGGTCGTTATTTATCCGCGCATTTGCGGATTTGCGCAACGGAAATGGCCGCCGCGTCGCGGAAAACGCGTCGAGAGGCACCCCCACACCGCAAAAAACGCTTCGAACGGCGCCCTGCACGGAGAGAGAATGCCCAAAGCGGCGCCCACGCCGCAGGAAAAACGTCAGCGGCGGCTCGCCAACATGCGAAAAGCGTTGCGCAGCGTGCTGCGCAACGCTTGCTATCTGCGCAGCGTGCAACATATGTGCGGATCCCATTATCTGTACAGCGCTGCGCGCACCATCTGCGCAGCGCATGTCATCTGCGCCGTGCGCGCTACCGAGACGATCGTGCCGGCGGTCGCGCTAGGCCGCGCTGCATGCGCCACCTGCACAGCGCGCGTCACACCGTAAGGAACACCATCACGATGATGCAGGCAAAACCGATAAGGTCAGTAGGGGCAAACACCGTGCCGAGCATCAGCGCGCTCGTGACCGTGGCCGAAACCGGCTCGACCGTGCCGATCAGACTCGCGCGCACGCTGCCGATGTCCTTAACGCCCTGCATATAAAGCGCATACGCAAGGCACGACCCAACAAAGATAAGCACGGTGAGCGCCTGCCAACCCGCGGCGTCAAGCGCCGGGACGTTGTTCCACGGCTGCACCACCAGCGAGGTCACAATGCCCGACGAGAACATCGCCGTGCCCGTCACGATCGATGAACCGTACTTGGGCAGAATGCGGCCAGGGATGATTGTCATGCACGCCGCACCAAAAGCAGCGATAAGTCCCACGACCAGGCCCTCGAAAGGAATCGCCAGGCGCGTGGGGTCCCCGCCCGTCGCAATGAGAAACGTTCCGCCAAAAGCCAGCACCACACCCGCGACCTCGCGCCGGCGCGGGGCCCGGTGCTGACGCACGCAGCTGAACGCCATGATGATTACCAGTTGCAAGCACTGCAAGACAGTCGCGGTCCCCGCATTGGTAAGCCGGACCGCCAACAGGTAAAACAGCTGATTTAAAAACACGCCCAGCACCGCCATGGCGGCCAGCGTGGCAAGGTCGCGCGGGGTTGTGAGCAGGCGCTTGAGACGCGCGCGATCGAACAACAGCACAACGACCATAAAGACGGCTCCGGCCCCAAGCTGGCGAACGGCCATCAGCCACATGGTGTCAATCTGGTAATTGGCAAACAAGAAGCTCGCCGACGTGCCGGAAAAGCCCCAGAACGATCCACCCAGCAACGTCGCGATAACGCCAATCAGGGCTTGGCGTGATGCCTTATTATTGAGTCGCTCGCGCATCGAACGGCGCGCAGCGCGCGAGGCGGCATCGGAATCCGCGCCGGGCTTGATGGACGACGCCAGACCCATACGCTCGCGCGCGTCGCTCGCGCGCTCGGTGTCCGCCGCCCTGCACGCATTCTGGTCTGCGGCCGTGTGTTCACAAGATTCCGGGCGCCCGTTTTCCATGCACTCCCCCATCGATTCGATATCCCCTGACAGTATTCCTCGACAACCTTACCGCATGCCCCGCTACCGCCTACGAACAAAACGCAACTTTGGGCAACGCCTACGTAGGGCACGCCCGGGCAAATCGCACGCCGTGCACGAGCGCCCCCCCACGCAAACCGCATGCCGCGTGCGACGCGGCATGCGGCAGACGGCCTGCACGGCGCAGCAGGTGGCAGACGGCCCGCACGGCGCGGCGCGGCAGGTGGCGGCAAAAGGGCGCGTAGCGATGCCACGCGACGAGTGGGTATACTGGGCGAAGCAATCGACCTCCATAAAGGAAGGAGCTTTTATGTCCAACACCGCCACATCGGATCAGATGTCCCCTCAAAACAGGGCTACGCGCACAAACGAAGTCCAGACCATAGCATGCGAGGGCGCAGCTCCCTCCCCCACGCGCGAACAAGTGCCCGCAAACGCAGGCACAACCCAACCCCCTGCATGCGAACATGCAGCGCAGGCCCCTGTGCACACGCCCGAGGTGCAGTCCTCCCCTCGAGACCAGGCCACGAATCAAAGCGACATGCAGGCTCATGCGAGCTCAACTGAGACACAGACCCTCGCCAACCCAAGCGAAGACCAGGCCTCCGCACGCGCGCGCGCCGCGCGGCTCCTCTCCCCCGGCACCAACCTCGCGGGATTCACCGTCACGTCGTGCAAGCCCCTGGCCGAATTCGACGCCGACGCCTACGTGCTGCACCACACCACCTCCGGCGCGCGCCTGCTCTACCTCGCCTGTGAGGACGAGAACAAGGCGTTCTCCATCGCCTTCAAAACGCCCCCGACCAACGACACCGGCGTGTTCCACATCCTCGAGCACTCCGTTTTGTGCGGGTCGGCCAAGTTCCCCGTGAAGGAGCCCTTCGTCGACCTCATCAAGAGCTCCATGCAAACGTTCCTTAACGCCATGACGTACCCGGACAAGACGGTATACCCGGTGGCGAGCACCAACGAACAGGACCTGCTCAACCTCATGGACGTCTATATGGACGCCGTGCTCAACCCGGCCATCTACACCAAGCCCTCCATCTTTGAGCAGGAGGGCTGGCACTACGAGCTCGACGTCGAACCGGGCCAGCAGCTCGCCGAGGGCACCCTGCGCTATAACGGTGTGGTGTTCAACGAGATGAAGGGCGCGCTCTCCGATCCCATGAGCGTGCTTGACGACGCAGTGAACCGCGCGCTGTTCCCCACGACCGCCTACGCCCGCGAATCGGGCGGCGACCCGCGAGCCATCCCGCAGCTCACCTACGGCGAGTTCCTCGACACGCACGCGCGCCACTACAACTTGGCGAACAGCTACATCGTCCTGTATGGCGACATGCACATTGAGCGTGAGCTGGCGTTCTTGGACGAGCGTTACCTGGCCGACGACCCCCGCCTGCGCGACGAGGCCGCCCGTGTCCAAGCGCTGCAGGCCACGAAGGAGCCTGCGTGCGGGAATACGCGAGGCGCAAAGGGGGATCAGGGCGAATCAGCGTCCGGGCAAAAGACGATGCCCGCCCCGGCGGAAGCGCCCGTCCCGGCTGGAGCGCGCGTCTCGGCTGGAGCGCGCGTCTCGGCAGGCGCGTTCAGCCAGACAACGGAAAGCGCCCTGGCAGGCGCCCCCAACCAGGTGGGCGTTCTCTACCAGGTCGGCGCCCCCAACCAGGTGGGCGTTCTCTACCAGGTCGGCGCCCCCAACCAGGTGGGCGCCCCCAACCCGCTCACGCTCCAGAAGCCCGTCACGTGCGACTACGAGCGCGTGGAAATGGCCACCACCCCGGACAACGCCCTGGTGGGTATGGCCTACGTACTGGGCGACGCCGCGGACCGCAAGCGCCTCATCGCCGCAAACATCATGTTCGACGCCCTGCTCGGCAGCAACGAGGCGCCGGTAAAGAAGGCCGTCCTCGCCGCTGGCCTGGGCGGCAACGTGGTGAGCTACACCTCCGGCGACCAGCTGCAGCCGCACACGCTCATCATCCTGCAAAACGCCCAGCCGGACGCCGCGCGCGAGTTCCGTCGCGTGATCGAGGACGAGTGCCGTCGCCTAGCAGAAGAGGGCATCCCCCGCGACCGCCTGGCCGCCGTATTTGCCAGCGAGGAGTTCGACCTGCGCCAGCGCGACTTCGGCATCGCCGACGGCGTGGCAATCGCCTGCGACGCGCTCGGCACGTGGCTCTACGAGGACACCGACGAAGCCGCCACACGCGCGCTGGAGTACGGCTCCGTGTACGACGAGCTCAAGCAGGCCCTGGACACCACGTTCTTTGAGGACCTGCTGCGCGAGATCGTGCTCGAGAGCAATCATCGCGCCCTCGTGGAGCTCGTCCCCATGGCAAATGACGCGCAGGCCGCACGCGAGGAGGAAGCCGAGCTCGCCGCCACAAAGGCAGCGCTCAGCGAGGCGGAGCTCCAGCGCATCGTGGACGACGTCGCGCTCCTGCGCGAGCGCCAGGAGGCCGAGGACACGCCCGAGGCCAAGGCGACCCTGCCGCGCCTGCACGTGAGCGACATCGGGGCCGCGCGCCCCGAACCCCAGCTCACCGTCAACAAGCAGACGCCTATCCCCTGCCTGCGCCATAACCTGCCCACGCACCAGCTCGCCTACGCGCTCACGTACTTCGACCTCTCGCACCTCGCCTTTGCCGAGCTGCCGTACGTAACGATCCTCACGCGCCTTATGCAGCAGCTCGCCACCGAGGACATGAGCGCCGGCGAACTCGACAGCTACATCGGCGCCAACCTGGGCTTCCTCTCCTTTACCACCGAGGTCGCCACGCAGCCCGACTGGAAGCTCGCGCGCCCGCGGCTGCTCGTCTCGGCCGGCGCCCTCTCCGAAAAGATGGACGAACTCGCGCGTATCCCGCGCGAGGTGTGGTCCCAAACCGTCTTTGAGAACACCGACCGCATGCGCGACGTGCTCACGCAGATGCGCATCGGCATGGAGCAGGGCTTCCTCATGAACGGCCACAGCGCCGCCATGGCACGCGCCCTGTCCTACGTGTCCCCCGCCGCCGTGCTCACCCAGCAGCTCTCGGGCGTGGACTTCTACCTGTTCCTGCGCGAGCTGCTCGAGCACTTCGACGAGCGCAAGGACGAGCTGTGCCGGATCCTACGCGACCTGCGCGACCGCATCTTCACCTCGACCGGCGTCGTCGCGAGCTTCACCGGCTCCGACGAGGACTTCCAGCGCTACTGGACCGCGGCGGGCGACCTGGGCCTCGCGCCGCGCACGGCGCCCGCCCAGGAGCTCTACGTGCCCTGGCCCGCAGACAAGCACGAGGCCTTTGTGATTCCCAGCGACGTGAGCTACCTGGCGCTCGCCACCGACCCGCGCGTGCTCGACATCGAGACGAACGGCGTGTGGAGCGTTGCCGCCAATGCGCTCTCCTACGACTACCTGTGGAACGAGATCCGCGTGAAGGGCGGCGCCTACGGCTGCGGGTTCCGCGCGGGCGACAAGCGTCAAGCGGGCTTTTACACGTACCGTGACCCCGAGATCGACGCCTCCCTGGCCCGCATCAAGGCGGCAGGCGCATGGCTCGAGCGCTTCGAGCCCGACGCGGACGCCTTTGAGGGCTTTATCGTGAGCTGCGTCTCGGGCATGGACGCGCCGCTCAAGCCCTACGCACTCACCAAGCGCCGCAACGCCGAGTACTTCTGCAAGATGGACGCAGGCGAGCGTGAGCGCCGGCGCGCAGAGATCCTGGCCGCCACGCCGGAGCAGTTGCGCGCCCTGGGCGCCGAAGTCACCCGCGTTGCGCAGGAGGCACCCGCCTGCGTGTTCGCCAGCCGCGACGCCATCGAGGCGAGCGATGCCGAGTGGAACATCGTGGAGCTCATGGGGGCGAGCGCCGAAGACGCCGAGGGCTTCGAGGCGTAACGGCAGCCATGGACGCCGAGCACATCCTCCACACCATCGAGCCGGTCTTTGACGGCAGGTCGCGCGTGCTGGTGCTTGGCACCATGCCGTCGCCGTGCTCGCGCGAGGTCGGGTTTTACTACGGCCACCCGCAAAACCGCTTTTGGCGCGTGATGGAGCGCATGTACGGCCTTGAGGAGGGGTCGCTTGCGAGCGACCCCTCGGCGCCCGACCCCCATGCCGCGCGCCGCGCGTTTTTGCTCCGGCACCGCATCGCCCTGTGGGACGTCCTGGCCGCCTGCGACATTGCGGGTGCGTCCGACGCGAGCATCGCGAACCCCGTGCCCAACGACCTCGCGCGCATCCTCGATGCGGCACCCATCCACACGGTATGCACCACCGGCGGCAGGGCGGCCCAGTTGTGCCGCCGGTTCAACGGCAAAGCGCTCGCGCAACGGGGAATCAAGCTCGTCGAACTGCCGTCCACAAGCCCGGCAAACGCCCGCATGCGCCTGGACGACCTGGTTTTGGCGTATCGCGCGGCGAACGTGTTCGCGGATTAGCCGCCGTCCGCGCCTAGCGCTAGAATGAACAGACGAACCATCGAGAGGACGCGCCATGGCACCTGCACAACGAACGAAGACGCCAGCCACCACCACAAAGAGCACCGCCCACGAGCCCAGCAAAGCTCAGCAGGCGATTCTTGATAAAAAGGCCGATGTGCGCCGGGCCATCATCGAGGCCCGTCAGGAGCTCCGGCCCGGAGCGCGCTCGACCAAATCGCGCGAGATCTGCAACCAACTCATCGAGCAGCTGCGCGCCAGCGGCATCAAGGGCAAGAACGGCCAGCCGCCCACGCTCGCCGTGTACGCCGCCCTGCGCTATGAGGTCGACCTCGACCGGTTTATCCGCGGGGCGTACGCCTATGGCTACCGCATCGTGTTTCCCTGCATGATCCCCAACGCCGCGCAGGGCGCTATGTGCATGCGCTCGGTCTCGTGCAACAACTACCTGGGCGGCAACGTGCCGTTTATCGTGGACCCGCGCAAGCCATGGGGCCCCGCCGTCACCGAGGAGCACCAGACGCTCACGAGCACGCGCGCCGGCGCCACGCGTCGCTTTATCCCCTCGCGCGTCAAGGGCAGCGTCCCGCCCAAAGACGATACGCGCTTCCCCGTGGTACCGCCCTCCGAGATCGACCTGGTCATCGTGCCCGCCGTCGCCTTTGACGCCCAGGGCAATCGCTTGGGCTACGGCCTTGGAACGTACGACCATTACCTGCCCCAGCTACGCGAGGACTGTATGCTGCTCGGCGTTGCGTTTGCCGAGCAGGAAGTCGAGCTCGTGCCCTGCGACGAGCACGACCGCGCGATCCCCCAGTTCATCACCGCGTAACGACTTCATCGCGCATGCAGATATGACCCCAAGGACCATGGGCGTCCTTGGGGTCGTTTCGTTACGGTATGGAAAACGCGGGGTCCGCGATGTCGACAACCTATCGGCACACAACAGTTAGCGCTTCTTCCATTTGTCCGGGACATGCACATCGATGCGACCGCCCCGCGCAAAAAAGATAATGGCCAGCACGATGAACACACCGGGCAGCAACTTGAGGGCACCCGTCACCACAATTCCCAGCAGCGACAACACCAACGAGATAACGGCGGCAATAACGAGCAGCGCGGCGATGATATACAGGATCGACATGGCTTTCCTCCCAGATCGTTTTCCCCACTATACCCGCGCATGCCCCTTCGGGCTCGCGCATCGCCGCGTTTTCTCAACGTGTTTCACCCGGAGCGCGCAGGACCGATGCGCCGCGTCGCGCACACACAGGAACGCTTGCTCGTAACCCCCTACGCGTCCCGCGGGCCTCGGGGCGCGCTCCGCCGCGCGGCGGGCATCTGCACCCGCGTGCTCACCACGGCGGCAACGCCGGCAATCAACATACCCACGTCCAACGCGGTCTCGATGATCTCAAGCATGGCACACCTCCCATACGGCCATAATCCGTCACACAAGCACGGGCAAGAACCCAGCCTTCGCCCGTGAACAGCACCACCCATCGTATCGAGCGGCACCATCCATCCACCATCCGCGACAACGCCGCCTGCTCCATCGCCCGCAGGCAGCTCCGCCCCTCGCCGCGAACAACGTCGTCAACAAGCGCGTCAAAAAGCGAGCGGCCCGGCGCACGCATCGAAGCGCACCGGGCCCGCACGCCCTTACTGCGCGTGGCGCAGGCGGATCGAATCCTGCACGATGCCCTTGCTCATAACGTACGTCACCGCAAAGTAGCCACCGTAGCACAGCAGGAAGATGCCGCACGTCACGCCCACGGTTCCACCAATCGACATGTGGCCGAACAGCGCCACGATCTCGATGACCACCTGCAGCGCCACGAAGGAGTGCGCAACACCCATCAGCAGCGGGAACACAAAGAAGATCGCCTGCTGCACCAAAACGGAGCGCATGATCTCGCGGTTGGACGTGCCCAGCTCGGATAGGATACGGCAATTCTTGCCGGAGTCTGCCACGCCCGAAAGCTGCTGGATCGTGAGAATCGCCGCGCATGCCACCACAAGCACGAAGCCGATATAGATGGCCAGGTAGCTGATGAGACCGTTCATGGAGTTCATAGACTCGTAGCTCTGGGCACGCGTGGCCTCCAAGCCCCAAATCGCGCTTTCGGACCCGTCTGCGTTCAGGATCTGATCCCACGAGCGGTCCTGACGTACGTAGCCCTCCGTCTCGTCGTACGTGAGACCCTCGCGATAATCGCCCAAGAAGTAGCTCGCGTACAGCGGCAGGCCACTTGCATCCACCAGCTCGTCCGGCACGACGATTGTGCCCGAATTGCTGCCCATCGAGGAGTTGAAGAAGGAGCTCGCGGCCTCGTCCACATGATCGGCGACGGGCCGAAGCGTGCGTCCGCCAAGCTCGACCTCCACGCCCTCGCGCATGTCGGCGTTGTAGATCTTGTTCACCGACTCGCCCATGTCGCTCGTGATGAGGTAGCCATCATCACCCAGGTCGACGTGCTCCTTACCACGGAAGTCGAGATAGCGGTTGTAGTCGCTCTCCTTCATGACCATCAGGCCCATCATGCTCGCGTTACTCGAGTTCGTACCTTTGGGCATAGGCATGTCCACCGCAGCGGCAAGATCATTCAGGCTCACCAACGGTAACTCGGTGCCTATCGGTCGCGAGTCGTAGGTTTCTACCTGGACGTGGCTGCCCAAGATGCCCGCAAGGTCGAAGGGGCGCTCCTCGGATGTGCCCTTATCGATGACGTTGCTCCGGCTCAGCTCCATGATGTCCACGGGCTCGGTCGCAAGCCTCATGGGTACGTCGCCCGTATATGTCGGGTCGTTCACCACGTTCTCGCCAAGGTACATAACCACGCGCGAGTAATCGGCGATCGTGCTGCGCTCCACACTCGTGTTCATCACGCTGGCAATGGACATGCCGCCCGTCACGCTCGTAATGGCTAGAAACAAAATCATCGAGATGATGGCCATGGAAAAGCTCACCGTGTTCACCTTTGCGGACAGCTGGCGCACGGTGAACATGTTGAGCCCGTGCCAATACAGGCTGCGCGCGCCCTGAAGCGCTTTGAGCAGGAATCCCGACAGGCCGAAGAAGAATAGGATCGTGCCCGCAACCACGATACCCGTGGTAAGCATGAATTGGTTCATGGCGGCATCGATCTCACTTGGCGCGCTGTCGACGGGCAGGCCGTCACGCAGCAGCCGGAAATACGCAATGCCGATGAGCGCGGTGCCCAGGATGAAAATCGCCGCGGACACGATCGGGTTGCGCGTCTTGACGGTCTCGTTTTTACGGCCGGCGCTCATGAGGTCGATGATCTTGGCGCGGCGCACCACGCCCAGGTTGAACACGAGCGTCACCAAGAAGATGGCGACGAGGCAACCCACCGTGATCAAAAATGCCGGCACCGAGAAGAAGAAATGGAAGTCGCGGATCTGCGTCTTGAACAGCGACGCCGTAAAGAACGTCATGACCTGGGAGAACCCCACGCCCAGCACGATGCCGAGCGCCAGCGCGCCACCGGAGACGATCGCCGTCTCCATGGCCATCACGCGCGAAACCTGGCCTCGGCTCATGCCGAGCACCTGGTACAGACCGAATTCCTTTTTGCGCCGCTTCATGATGAAGTTGTTCGCGTACACCATGAGGAAGCCCATCACCACAGCCAGGAACATGGTGAGGCCGGACATGATGGTGCCCAGAAGCTCGGGCAGGCCCTCTTCCTCGAGCACCAGATCCGCTTGAACGGAGATGGTGTTGAACGCATAGAACACCGTAACGGCAAGCGTGAGCGTGAGCAGGTAGACGAGGTAATCCTTGCCCGCGCGGCGCACGTTGCCCCAAGCGAGCTTACAGAGCATCGGAGCCCTCCCCACCCATCATGGCAACGACCTCCATGATGCGGTCGAAGAACGCGCGGCGGTCGTTGTCCCCGCGGCGGAGCTCCGTGAAGATGCGACCGTCGCGGATGAAGAGCACGCGGTTGGTGTAGCTCGCGGCAAAGCTGTCGTGCGTGACCATGAGAACGGTGGCCTGGTACTGGCGGTTCATGGCCTCGAGGCTCTCGAGCAGCAGGCGGGCGTTCTTGGAGTCGAGCGCGCCCGTGGGCTCGTCGGCCAGGATGACGGCAGGATCGGTCACGAGGGCGCGCGCCGCGGCGACGCGCTGCTGCTGGCCGCCGGACATCTGGTACGGATACTTGTCCAGCACGCCGGCGATGTTCAGGCGCTGCGCCACCTGCTCCACGCGCGCGAGCGTCTCCTTGGCGGGCGTGCGGGCGATGGTGAGGGGCAGCGCGATGTTCTCGCGGGCGGTCAGGGTGTCGAGCAGGTTCGAATCCTGGAAGATGAACCCCAGCTGCTCCCGGCGGAAGCGCGTGAGCTTGTCCGACTTCAAGCGCGTGACGTCCGCGCCGTTGATGACCACGCTGCCGCTCGTCACGGTGTCGATGGTCGACACGCAGTTGAGCAGCGTGGACTTGCCGGATCCCGATGCGCCCATGATGCCCACGAACTCGCCCTTATTCACCGTGAACGACACATCGGCAAGCGCACGGGTGACGTTGTTGCGGCTGCCGTACACCTTCTCGACGTGACTCACCTCAAGAACGGGGGCTCCTTGTACTCCATATGACATGTGGCTCATTCCTTTCGTCGCCATTCTCATCAAACTCCCTACGGGTTGGCGTGGTGCCAAACGTGGCTGCGCGGCCTCAACGCCGCGCCCCTTGCCGGTGGCCCTAGCGGCTCACCAGTGCCAACAGCGCGAGCATGCCCGAGGCCATGAGCGCCATCACGCACAGCCACACGGTCATCTCGACCTGGCTCATGCTCGCCTGAACAGGAGCGCAATCGCCCTGAACCATGCTACCGTCCATCTTCAGCATCGCTTCCTTCATCGTATGCTTCCCTTCTTGTCAGGTTGTCCACGGGGCGCGCGGCCGAGTCGCCTTCCGTGCCTGGCCCCGGCCGCCTTTTGCTTGGCGCGCGCGTGCGACGGCGCGACCGTGGATGCAGGCTCTCATGTCCCGTGAACAACTCGTGTTCTTCGACCCCTATACTCGCAGGAGCCACCATGCACAACCATCGATTTGGCTTACAGAAGAGTTGCATTCGTGTAAGGTTGCTTGTGAAAAACAAAACGCCCGCCGCCCGATCTGTCCGGGCAAGTGATTCCGAGAGGGGGTCCCATGAAAACCGTTCACGTTGCCGCGGGCATCATCCAACGCGATGGCGGAGAGGTTCTTGCAGTTCAGCGTGGGTACGGGGACATGGACGGCCTGTGGGAATTCCCGGGCGGAAAGATGGAGAACGGCGAGACCCCGGCGCAGGCATGCGAGCGCGAGCTCCTTGAGGAGCTGCAGGTTCGCGTTACCGGGCTGCAGGACTTCTACACGCTTGAGTACGACTACCCCAGCTTTCACCTTTCCATGAACTGCTTTTTCTGTCGTCTTGCCGAGGGCGAGGGCGAGCCGCAGCGAAGCGACCGTCAGCGCGAGCTGCGCTGGGTCCCCAAGCAATCGCTCGCGACGCTCGAATGGATGCCGGCCGATATCGAGCTGGTCGAGCTCCTCGAGGCGCTTGGCGCCGAGGAGGCCGCGGAGAGGGCCTCGGCCATAGAGCCCTCCGTCGATGAGCCCTCGGCCGCGCGATCCTTTGCCGAGAGAGCCTCCGCTGACAATCCGGCCGCCGCCACGTCCTCCGCCAAGGAGCCCTCCACCGGCAAGCCAAACGCGGGCACGTCTTCCACCAAAAAGCCCTCCGCCGCCACGTCCTCCGCCAAAGTGCCCCGCGCACCAAAGAACCCGCGCAAGAAGCGCGCCCGCAAAAAGCCCGACCTGCTCGACGGCATCGACACGTCCTCCCTCTCGACCGCCGAGACCGCCCTGGTGCGGAGGCGAGCCGCGGTGCGCAAGTCCATGCAGGGCAACAAGCGGCGCGATACCAAACCCGAGCTGCTCGTGCGCCAGCGCCTGCGTGCGGCGGGGCTCACGGGATACCGCCTCGACTGGGCCAAGGCGCCCGGGCGCCCCGACATCGCCTTTCCCGGCCGTAAGGTCGCGATCTTTGTCAACGGGTGCTACTGGCATCGCTGCCCCCATTGCAGCCCCAGCGTGCCGCGAAAAAACGTCGAGTTTTGGGAGGCAAAGTTCCGCCGCAACGTCGAGCGCGACAAGCGCGCCCTCGCCGAACTCGAAGAGCTCGGCTGGCTTGCCATCACCATTTGGGAATGCGAGCTCAAGCGCGACCGCATCGACGAGACCATGGGGCGCGTCATCGAACAAGTGCGAAACGCGGGCAAACAGCCTGACAGCACGGCGCGCCCGTCCGCGCACCGCGAGCCGCGCCCACACCATGAGCCCTAAGGAGCCGCCATCATGCACATGGGAATGTTTCAAGCCGAGGAGTTCGGCGACCTGCAACGCCTGGTGGACGGCCTGTTCACCGGCCACCAAACCATCGACCGCCTCGACCTCATCGTGCAGGCGGAGATCTTAGACCTCGCGCCCGACCTGCTCGAGATCGTGAACCTGGTGCCCCCGGGAACCTACGACCGCACGCGCCTGTGCGACCAGATCAACTCCGCGTTGGCGGCCCACGGCTGGGGCGCCACGTACGGGACAGTCGAGTAGCGCCCCCGCGTTACGGCGTTCAGCCTACCGCACCCAAACCGTCTCACCCTCCTTGATGGTCTCCAGGACCTCGATGTCGCAGATCTTCATCGGGTCGACCTTGAGCGGGTTGGCGTCGAGCACCGCGAGGTCGGCGAGCTTACCCGGCTCGAGGGTGCCCTTGCGGTCCTCCTCAAAGTACTCGTAGGCGGCGTTGATGGTAATGCCGCGCATCGCGTTGAACGCGTCGATGCACTGGCTTCGATCAAGCTGCACGCCACCCTTTGTCACGCGATTCACCGCGCACCACACACCGCGCAGCAAGTCGCAGGGGATGATGGGCGTGTCGGTGTGGAAGTTGAACACCAGGCCCATGTCCATGGCGTCGTGCGCCGCGGAGATGCGCGGACCGCGCTCGGGGCCAAAGTTGCGCTGGTGCACGTCGCCCCAGAACCAGATATGCGATGCGAAGATAGACGGGATCATCTTGAGCTGCGCCATCTTCTCGTACTGATCGCGGCGCGCGGTCTGGCAGTGGATCATGACCGGGCGCAGGTTCATCTTGTTGGGGTTGTTCGAATCGGCCAGCGCGCGCTCGTAGCAGCGCAGGAGCTGATCGGCCGCGGCATCGCCGTTGCAGTGCGTGAGAATCTGGTGGTTCGTGTCGATAGCCGCCCTGCAGTTCGCATACACGACCTCGTCATCCATGGCCGGATAGGCGCAATAGGCGGGGTCGTCGCCCTCGGACACAACTTCATACGGCTTGCTCATCCACGCGGTGCGCCCCTGCGGGGAGCCGTCGAGCACCTGCTTGTGCCCGCCAAAGCGCACGTGGTGATGATACGCGCGGCCGTCGTAGGACGCGTGCTTGTCGATGATCTCCTGCGCGGTGCCGCCAAAGCCGTCCATCGGGTAGGACACCACGTCGAGCTTGATGCGATCCGCCTCGGCGAGCGAGATCAGCGCATCGGTAAAGGGGTCCATCGTGGCGCCATCCTGGCAGGTGGTCACGCCGTGGGAAAAGTACAGGTCCTGCATGTCGTCCACGATCGCAAAGTAATCGACGTGTTCACGCGGCTCAATGACCTTGTCTTCGAGAATGGCGATCGCGGGCAGCTCCTCCCAGGGGCCGGACGGGGTTCCGTCGGCCTCGCGCAGGAACTTTCCGCCGTCGGGGTCGGCAAATGAGGCGTCCACGCCGGCGAGCTCGAGCGCGCGGGTGTTGGCGGCGCCCACGTGGCCCGAGGCGTGGTTCACGATGATCGGGATCTTGCGCGACACCTCGTCCAGCTCCTGACGAGACGGATGACGCCCCTCGACAAAGGCGTTGTGATCGTAGCCGTTGCCCTGCACCACGCCCTCGGCGGTGACGCCGCGCTTCTCGATGAAATCGCGCAGGCGCTGCTGCACCTCGGCGATGGAGGCCGCGCCCGTCAGGTCGGCGTTCGTGAAGTTCTGCGCAGTCATCATGAAGTGGCTGTGCGGGTCGATGAAACCCGGGGTGACGGTCTTGCCGCCCAAGTCAATCTCCTCGGCACCGGCGTACCGGGCGCGAGCGCGGTCGAGGTCGCCGGTGAAGGCGATGGTGCCTTCGTCATCGATCACGAGCGCCTCAAAGTGGGCGTCCTCGTAGGTCATCGGCACAAAATCGGCGTTGAACAAAAGCTTCATGCCAGTTCCTTTCTCCCCCGGCGCCTCGCGGGCATGCTGGCGATGGTGCCTGACGCACGAGACGGCGGACATACCGGCGATGGATCTGACGCACGAGACGGCGGACATACCGGCGATGGGTCTGACACACGGGACGGCGGTCGCGCCCCTTTAGGCAGACCTGCGTGCGGGCTTTTTCTTGCACACGATACTCATGTAGATCATGCCGACCACGGCGGAGGCCACCGAGGCGAGTAGGATCGCGGCCTTGGCGGCGAGCTTCTCGAACGGCTCGGCGGGGAACGCCAAACCCGAGATGAGGATCGACATGGTAAAGCCGATGCCACCCAAAATGCCAACGCCCACGATATGTTTCCAGCTCACGCGGCGCGGCAGCTCGCAGATGCCGAACTTGACCATGAGGAACGTCATGCCCGCGATGCCGATGGGCTTGCCGAGCACCATGCCAAAATACGTGCCCAAGGCTACCGGGTCGAGCGCTAGCGCCATGGGATCCACACCCACCAGGCGCACCTGCGCGTTGACGAACGCGAAGATCGGCAGGATGACAAAGTTCACCGGCGTGGAGATCATGCGCTCCAGTCGCATGAGCGGCGGGGTGATGCGGTGCATTACCCGCTCGGCGCCCAGCGTGGCGTGCGTAAAGTCGTGCTGGCCGAGGATGTGCGCATCGTCGTCGTAGCGGTCGACCATGTCGGGCATGTAGTCGCGCAGCCACTCCGCGAGGTGGTTCAGGCGGACGCCCGAACGCGAGGGAATCGCAAAGGCGAGGATGACGCCGGCGAGCGTGGCGTGCACGCCCGACTGGTACAGGCAAAACCACAGGACGAGACCGCCCACCACATAGGGGCGAAGACGGAAGTGCTGCGTCTTGTTGAGCATGAAGAGAACCGCCGTCACCAGCGCGGCGCACACGAGCCACTCGATACGCGGCGTCTGGCCGTAGAAGATGGCGATCGCGGCGATGGAGATGAGGTCGTCGGCGATGGCGAGCGTGGAAAAGAACACGCGGACGCCCGTGGGAACGCGGTTGCCCAGCAGCGAGAGGACACCGAGCGCGAAGGCGATGTCGGTCGCCATGGGGATGGCCCAGCCGTTCAGCGCGCCGCCCTTGTTGAGGAAGGCATAGATGCTCGCGGGAACGACCACGCCGCCCACCGCGGCGAGCATGGGCAGCAGCGCCTGACGCGGCCGGCGCAGCTCGCCCACGGTCATCTCGTACTTGAGTTCGATGCCCACGAGCAGGAAGAAGATTGCCATAAGAAAGTCGTTCACGAACAGCTCGACCGACATGGAGACCGAAAAGCTGCCCACGCCGAACGTGATGGGCTCGAGCAGGAAGTGATGGATCGCCTCGTAGGCGTCCGTGTTGGCGCACACCACCGCCGCGAGCGCGGCGAGCACCATCACCGCCGCCGAGATCGTGCCGTTCCCCGTGACGCGCTCCCACAGGTCGTGGCGCGCGAGGAGCTTGCGCTGCCTCTCGGTAAATAGCTGCTCACGTGCGTCCATGCCGCTCCTTGTCGTGCTCGGGCACCAGCGGCGGCTCCACGTCTTGACGATGCAGTGCCGCGCGCCGCCGGCGTCCCTCTCTCTGTGCGTCCCGCGCCCATCAAAAACGGCCCACATCGCCTCGGCGATGAGAGCCGCTTAAACGAGCGCTCAGTTGCTTCTATCCTACCCACAGATCTTCCCAAAGAGACATGTGTTCAGCATCGGCTCTAGACCGAATACACATATGGAGCGACGCGGGGAGGCCGGGTGGCGTGAGCCGGCGCGCCGTGCGAGAGGGTACGCGCGGCGCGAAGGGACGACCTTTGCCCACGGCGGCGACCCAGCGCACGATGAGCCCAGCGCGCTCTTCCGCCATTCGCCCGTTCCCTCACGGTCGTGCTCAGATAGAAAAAGGGCTCGTCCCATTCGGACGAGCCCCAGCAAGGAGATGCGCGTACAGCCAGATGTTAGTTGGTGGCAAGAATCGGAGCAGCGACCTGCTTCTTACGGGAAAGCACGCCGGGCATCCACACGCCCTCGGCCACGTCCTCGATACCGAGGCCCTTCTGGGCAGCGACGGTATCACCCTCGAGCAGGACCTGGGAGCCCTCCTCCATGATGTCGGTGAGGCAGAGCACAATGCCATCAGCGGCCTTCTCGGCCTGGTAGGCACGCATGGCCTCGCGGATCTCGGGGATCATGCCGAGCGCGCGGGACTTGTCGACCGTCTCGTACTGGCCAATGAGAAGCTTCTTGCCGGCGACCTCGAACATCTTGATGTCGTTGCCCACCATCTCGGCGGCGGTGAAGGAGCCGGACGGGCGGGTGAGGAAGACCTCCATGCCGAACTTGACCGGGTCGACGCCGAGCTGCTCGCCGAGCTTGGCTGCGATGGCGGCATCCACATCGGTGGCGGTGGGGCTCTTGAGCATGAGGGTGTCGGTCATCATAGCGGAGAGCAGCAGCTTGGCCTGCGTGTCCGTGGGCTCAACGCCCAGGACCTCGAAGAGCTTGGCAACGATGGAGCAGGAGGAGCCCCAAGGCAGCGCCACGATGTGCAGCGGGGCGGCGGTGGTGAAGTCGCCGAAGCGGTGGTGGTCCACAACGCCAGCGATCACGGCGTTCTCAAGGCCGGCGACGGACTGGCCGGGCTCGTTGTGGTCGGTCAGGACGACCTGCTGGGGCTCGGCGCCCTCGGCGGCCGGCTCGATGGCGTCGATGAGCGTGGGCGCGGGTACGCCGGCGTCCCCAAGGAGCTTGGCGGACTCGGCCGGCAGCGGGCCCAGGCAGCAGGCGGTGTAGGTGTTGCCCTGATACTCGACCTGGTTCAGCAGCTGGGACAGCACGACGGCGGACATGATGGCGTCGTTATCGGGGTTCTGGTGTCCAAACACGAGGACGTTGCTCATGGGGTTCCTCCCTTGTAGCAGATGCACGGATACGGGTATTGTACCGCGCCAAACAGGGCAAAGACACGCGGTGCCCAACAGTAAGGGACGATAGGAACACTGCCGCCACAATGCAATCAATTGCCCGCTCTCGAGAGGAACAATCCTATGGAATCGCTCGACGGCGCCGCGGAGCAACATCTCAAAGGAAATAAACGTGCTTTTTCGCACGTAGGAAAGCCGCCCGTTACATGGGGCAGAGCGTTACCACAAGATAAAAAACACCCATAATGAGACCTGCCACATACAAGACGAGGCCCTCTCTACCACAAGCCCTTTTGAGACACGCAAGGCCGGCGCCCAAGAACAGACAGCATAGGAATAACGCCGCGCCCTTTCCCACATAGCTTCCCGGTCCTTCGGTCGTTAAGACCAGCGGGACACGATCGGGCAGCAGCAGGCAGTCCACCAATACCAAACTCACAGCAATCACAGCAATCAACCTGAAATGACGGTCAATCCATGCCATGAACCCCTGTTCGCAATGTGCAAGCTGCCGCATGTCATCCGCCCCCGTTCCCTCATATACCTTCAACGTAGCTCGAGAAACAACGAACGAAGAGTATGATAGCGTGCGGAATACCAACGCCCCACCATCTCCTGGCCGGAAACCCTGCGTTAAAGGCCAACGCCACGCCGCGAGGAGCCCTGCGCGACGGCCGTACCCCCGGCTCGAACGCGCCGATGCAACCGGTTCGCCACCGCGGCATGGCGGGGGATCACCACAACGATTGGAGCCACCATGTTCGCCGATTACCACGTGCACACGGAGTTTTCCGACGACTCCGTGTTTCCGCTCAACGACGTGTGCGCCCTCGCCATCGAGCGCGGCATCGACGAGATCTGCATCACCGACCACGTGGACTACGGCGTCCGCCCCGACTGGGACGAATACCGCCGCGACCCCTCCTGCGCCAAGATGTTCGAGGGCAAGCCCTCGATCAACGTCGACTACGAGCGCTATTTCCCCGCCATCGCAGAGGCGCGCGAGCGTTTTGCGCCCGAGCTCACCGTAAAGACCGGCATGGAATTTGGCGTACAGTCGCACACCATCGACCGCTTCCGCGCGCTCTTCGACCGGCACGCCGCCGAATGGGATTTCATTATCCTGTCCATCCACCAGGTGGGCGACAAGGAATTCTGGGACGGCGCGTTCCAGGAGGGCAAGACGCAGGAAGAGTACAACATGCAGCACTATGAGGAGATGCTGCGCGTTGTCCAGGGCTTTGACAACTGGTCGGTCATCGGGCACGTCGACCACATCAAGCGCTACGATCCGCTCGGCCCTTGGCCCGACGCCAATATTCGCGACATTGTGGCCGCCATTTTTGAAGAGGCCATCCGCCGCGGCAAGGGCATCGAGCTCAACACGTCTTCCGTTCGCTACGGCCTGTCCGACCTCACCCCCAGCACAGAAATCCTGCGCCTGTACCGCGATCTGGGCGGTCGCATCCTCACCCTGGGCAGCGACTCCCACAAGCCCGAGCACCTGGGCGCGCACATCCCCGCCATGCGGGAACGCCTGCGCGCGCTCGGCTTTGACGAGTTCTGCACGTTCGACCATATGGAGCCCGTGTTCCACAAGCTGTAGGGCGCGCACCGGACAAGGCGCCGCGTCGCGCAAGGCGCGCACGGCGGTTGCGACGGCACGACGGTTTTGCCGTGACGGCGCACATCCAGCCGCGTCGCGCACGGCGTTTCCCGCATGCCGAGCAAGGCGCTATACATCCGAACAAGATTCCCCAAGCATCAAACACCCCGACCCCTGGACGAACCCATGGCCTCGCTTCTTCTTGCTGTTATCTACCTCACGTTTATCTCACTCGGCTTGCCCGATTCCCTGCTGGGCACCGCATGGCCCGTCATGCACGTCGAACTTGCCGCGCCCGTCGCCGCGCAGAGCCTCATCTCCATCATCATCAGCTGCTGCACGATCGTGTCTTCGCTCCTCACCGCAAAGCTCGTGCACAGGTTGGGCACGGGCAAGCTCACCGCCCTCTCCGTGGCCCTCACCGCCGGCGCGATTCTGGGCTTTTCCGCCACGAACGCGTTTTGGCAGCTGTGCCTCATCGCCATCCCCTATGGCCTGGGCGCGGGTGCCATCGACTCCGCGCTCAACAATTACGTCGCGCTCAATTACGGCGCGCGGCACATGAGCTGGCTGCACTGCTGCTGGGGTATCGGCGCGAGTGTGGGACCGCTCGTGATGGGCTGGGCGCTCGCCGGGCCCCTGAGCTGGCACGGCGGCTACCTCGGTATCGGCCTCATCCAGGCCGCAATCACGGCGGCCCTGTTCCTCTCACTTCCTCTGTGGAAATCAACCGACGCGGAGGCGACCGATGCAAATGAGGGCACGGCGATCGAACCCGCCTTTGACACCGGCGCTCCCCGTAAGCAGCCCTCTGACGAACGCCCCCTCACGAACCGAGAGTTACTTAGACTCCCGGGTGCCATCGCCTCCATCGGCTCCTTTGGCTTCTACTGCGCGCTCGAGGGCTCCATTGGCCTGTGGATTGCCAGCTACCTCGTCATGGCGCGCTCCATCGACACGGCAACGGCAGCCTCCATCGTTGCACAATTCTTTATGGGCATCACCATCGGACGCCTCGTGTCGGGCTTTGTTGCCCAATGGCTCACAAGCGAGAACCAGATCCGCATTGGCCAGGCGCTCATCGCCCTCGGCATCCTCTCGCTCCTGGTGTTTGACGGACCTGTTGCCGCCGGTATCTCCATTCTGCTTATGGGTCTTGGGTGTGCTCCCATCTACCCCAGCATCGTGGCGCTTACGCCCAAGCGCTTTGGCGAACGCGCGTCCCAGGGGCTCGTCAGCCTGCAAATGGCCTGCGCGTATGCGGGCTCCATGCTCGTGCCGCCCGTCTTTGGGCTCGTCGCCGGTGCGGGCGGAGCGGTGCTCATTCCCTATATGATTGCGGCGCTCCTCGTTACCAATACCATCCTTGCCGAGCTTGCCGTGCGCAAGACCAACGCCGCTCCGGGCAACGCGACGCACTGACAGGGAAAAAGCCCCCCGAGCCTCCCGATGTGGCAGTTCGAGGACAAGCCCCGCTCGCAGAACAAGAGGCCGGCTCCGTTCGGAACCGGCCTCTTCATCTACAGCGATCCGCACGCGCCGTCGAGCAGAACGGCGAACAGTCATGTGGCGAGTGCACGACGCTCATCTACACCTCGCACGCGGCAGCGCGCAGCGCCACGTACGCAGCGCCGATGATGCCCGCGTCATTGCCGAGCTCGGCGACCTCAATGGGAGTCTTGGTGCTCACGGAGAGAGCGCAAGCAGCATACTTCTCGCGCAGCTTGTCCAAATACACGTCCGCAGAAGCAGAAGCACCGCCGCCCAGGACATACACCTCGGGATCGACCACAGCGGAGATGATCTGCAGGCCGCGGGCGAGATAGTCGGTCATCGTTTCAACGGCAGCCCAGGCGACCTCGTCGCCCTCACGGCACGCCTGGAACACGGCGCGGGAGTCGCTCGTGCCGGAAAGCTCGATGGGATCGACGCCACGGACCTCGCACTCATGCAGGTAGTTGCTCACCACGCCGGTGGCGGAGGCGTATTGCTCGAGGCAGCCCTTGTTGCCGCAGCCGCACACGCGGGTCTCATCGGGGTTCACGCACATGTGGCCGATCTCGCCACCCGCACCGAACGCGCCGTCGATCACGTCGCCATTCACCACGACGCCACCGCCCAAGCCGGTGCCGATCGTCACCATGACCATGCTGCGATGACCCTTGGCACTACCACGCCACAGCTCGCCCATGGCAGCTGCGTTCGCATCGTTCACGTAGCGAACGGCGGCATGGGGACAGCGAGACTCGAGCGCCTCCTTGAGTTCGGGGGCGTTGATCTTGATGTTGGCAGCAAGCGTGATGTTGCCGCTCGCGGGAACGGGGCACGGCAGCGCCAGGCCGACGCCACGCACGAACAGTATGGGCTGCTGCACGGACGCCATGAGCTCCTCGATGCCGCCCACGACCGCCGTGTAGCCGGCCTCCTCTGCCAGGGACGGGGTGGGCACGCTCACCTTGCCGAGCAGATTGCCGTCTTCGTCGAACAAGCCTTCCTTGACGGAAGTGCCTCCCACGTCGATGCCAATGTAGTACTGCTTGCTGTCGGGCATGCGTGCTCCTTTCGCATCGCGGAGCGCCAAGCGTCTTGGGCCCCGTGGTCGAATCTTCCAGTGGCTCCAACTATACCGCTAACGGCCCGCCGCGCGAGAGCCGATACGCCGAACTGTCCCAACGCGCGCGCCACTGAGCGCGAGCCAGCACTCCGCCATGCGCCGCCGAGCGAGAGCCAACGCGCCACCGCGCGCTGTCGGGGATCGCCGTGTGCCGCCGGAGAATCGCCGCGCGTCGCCGCCGGGGGGGGATCGCCATGCGTAGCCGCCGATGGTCGCCATGCGTAGCCGCCCGGAATCGCCATGCGACGCCGAATGTGCGCTTTTCCAACGTTTGAACCACCTCAAACGTTGGAAAAGCGCACACTCGAGGTGCAGGGAAGGCTCGATGAGTCGACAAGCGAAAAGGGCAATCAACCAGCAAAGGACGGCCAGTCAGAGCCGAACAGCCAGCCGAGGACAAACGAGCATCGAGCAGGCAGAACCCTTATGCCGCGTCCTTGTTGCGACGCACCGCCGCATGCACAATGGCCGCAGCGACGCCGCACAAAGCGGGAACAACCCAGTTCATGCCGACGTCGGCAAAGGGCAGCTGGTCAAACGGCAGCCACATGCCCGCAAAGAACGCATCGCGCAGCGCGGTGGCAATGCTCACGACGGCCGTAAGGCACACCACCCACGGCCACAGCAGCGGCATGCGGTCGCACACCTTGTGCAGCATGCCCATCACCACCAGCACAATCGCCATGGGATACAACGCGTTGAGCAGCGGAACGGAGAACGTGAGAATGGCATCGAGGCCAAAGTTCGACACCACGCAGGAGAACACCGCAAACCCCAGGGCCCACATGCGATACGGCACGCGGGGAACAACGTCGGCAAAATACGTGCCGCAGCAGCTGATGAGTCCAATGCAGACGTTCAGGCACGCGAGCAGGAAAATCGCGGCGACCACCACGGTCCCCACCGCGCCAAAGTGCATACCGGCAGAAGCTGCGAGAATCTCGGCACCATTCGTCGCGCCGGGCAGCTCGGCAGCAACACCAAGGCCAACCATCGCCAGACCGCAATAGATGAGCCCCATGAGCAGGCCGGCAAAGACGCCCGCACGTGAGACTTCGCGCGCAAGGCCCGCGTCGTCCGTCACGCCAAGCTCCCGGATGTTGGTGGCGATCACAATGCCAAAGGTGAGCGAGGCGAGCAGATCCATGGTTTGGTACCCCGTGAGAAAACCCGACATGGCGGGCGCAGACGCGTAGCTCGCGTGGGCAGCTTGCTGGACGGATGCGGGGTCGAACAGCGCGGCACCGATCACAAAGACCAACAGGACAATGAGGGCGGGGCCGGTGATGCGCCCCAGCAGACGCGTCAGCGCGCTCGGGTGCATGGCAAGCAGGTACGCAATGGCAAAGAACGCAACGGAAAACACCAGGCGCGCCACCTCGAGCGACACGCCCGCCGGCAGCAGCGGCTCGAACATCTCAAACGAGGTCGACGAGGTGCGCGGAATGGCAAGGCACGGGCCAATCGCCAGATACACCGCAGCGACAAAGACCGAGGCGAACAGCGGATGCACGCGCGCGGCAAGGTCGCGAATGGTGCCCGCCAGCCCCACCGCCACGATGCCGAGCACGGGCAGGCCGATGCCGGTCACCAGAAAACCGACCATGGCGGGCACGACCGCCTCGCCTGCCTGCAGGCCCAGCAACGGCGGAATGATCAGGTTGCCCGCGCCAAAAAACATCGAGAACAGCGTGATGCCCACGAACAGGGATTGCCTGGAGGTCAGCTTGCCAGTGGTCATAGTCGCCATAGTCGCTCCGCTCTCGTAGCGCCGCTTGGTAAAAGTTGTACTTTAGCAGAGCAGAGTGACTCTTACAACAAGGAAGAGCCGTCGCCCCGCAGGTCGCTCCACAGCGCGTTGCACGAGGTTACACCTCGATAAGCCGTGCCACGCGGCGCCTCGCAACGCGATGTGCGGTGCGCCGGTCCATCCCGATATGCCGCACCCGCTCGCCCGGACCCTCTCTACGTGAGCTTGACGATGGGCGCAAAGCCCTTCATGAGCTTCTTGGTCTGGCCGCTGCGCTCGAACTGGACCTCGATCATGTCGCCGGCGGCGGAGATGACCGTGCCCGGGCCGAAGGTCTTGTGGCTCACGCGGTCGCCAGCGGCGAACGTCGTGGCAGCCGCCGCGGCGTCGACCTTGCGCTCGACCGTGGCGGACACGTTCGTCTTCTTGGGACGCGGCGCGCCCGAGCCAAAGGTCGAACGCGAGCGCCCGGCACCGGCACCAGAGCCCTCGCCAAAGGCCGACGCGGACCCCGTACCCACACGACCGGCGTCGGGGCTGATGGACGTGCGGCGCTGCGTGCCCGGCGTGGAGCGCGTGAACGAGCCGAACACCCGCCCGCCGTACATGTCCGACCCTTGGCCGGACCCGAACGTGCCCCGACGGTCGCCACGCTTTTCCCAGCCCGTGCCCGAGAAGCCCGAGGACCCGATGCCGGAGAACTCAATATGCTCGGCGGGGATCTCGTTCACAAAGCGCGAACGCGGGTTGGCCTGCGTGGAACCGTAGGTACGACGCGTGGCGGCGTACGTGAGGAACAGGCGCTTGCGCGCACGCGTGATGGCGACGTAGGCCAGGCGGCGCTCCTCCTCCAGCTTGGCGGGGTCGTCGTCGGTCCAGCCGGCGACATGCGGGAAGATGCCCTCCTCCATACCGGCAACGAACACCGCCGGGAACTCCAGACCCTTGGCGGAGTGCACCGTCATCATGGTGATGGCGTGCGTGTCGCCCGCAAGCGCATCGAGGTCGGAGCGCAGGGCGAGCCACTCGAGCAGGGCCGGGAGCGCCTTGCAGGCGAGCGGCCCGTACGTGCGCTCAATCTCCGCGGCGGCCATGGCGGCGACGCTGGGAGCTGCGAGCGCGGTCGCCATGGCAGGGCTGGCAAACGCCGCCCCAAGCGCACCGGCGGCAGACGCCATCGCGGCGTCCATCGTGTCCGCCGGAGTACCCGCTATGCCTGCGGCAACACCCGTCGCGCCCGCCGGCGCAGCCACCGGGACGCCCGCAACACCGGCGGCGCGCAGCTCCTCCAGGCTCTCCAACGTGCCCTCGATGTCCTCGTGCGTCTCCTCGAATTCGGCGGCGACGCCCAAGAATTCCTGGATGTTCTCGGCGCGGCTCTCGGCCTCCATGGTGGCCTCGGCACGGAACGCCTGGACCAGGCCGCTCTTGTCCACGATCATCTCGACCACGTCCTTGAGCTCGCCGTCCATGCGGCGCCCCTCGCGGACGATGTTCACAAAGTCGCCGAGGGCGTTGCGCACCTTGGCGGAGAACAGCCCCGTCTCGGCCGTGGCGATCTCGCATGCCTGGAAGAACGAGCAGGCGTTCTGACGCGCCAAATCCTCGATGCGGCCGATTGACGTCGATCCGATGCCACGGCGCGGGGTGTTGATAACGCGCTTGACGCTCATCTCGTCGGCGGGGTTCACGATCATCTTGAGGTACGCCATGACGTCGCGGATCTCGGCGCGATCGAAGAATCGCGTGCCGCCCACGATCTTGTACGGCACGCCCGCGCGCAGGAACATATCTTCCAAGATGCGGGACTGCGCGTTGGTGCGGTAAAAGACCGCCATGTCGTCGTAGCTCATGCCGCCGACATGCAGCTTCTCGATCTCCGAGGCGATCCAGCGCCCCTCGTCGCGCTCGTCACTCGCCTGGTATGCCTGGATCTTCTCGCCGTCGCCCAAGTCGGTGAACAGGCGCTTGTCCTTGCGCTGCGAGTTGTTACGCACCACGGCGTTGGCGGCGGCAAGGATATGGCCGGTGGAGCGGTAGTTCTGCTCCAACTTGACCACCTTGGCTTTGGGGAAGTCCTCCTCGAAGTCGAGGATGTTGGAGATGTCCGCGCCGCGCCAGGAATAGATGGACTGGTCGTCGTCGCCCACGACCATGAGGTTCTGGTACTTGGCGGCGAGCAGGTTGGCGATCTCGTACTGGACGTGGTTGGTGTCCTGGTACTCGTCGACGCTGATGTAGCGGAAGCGCTCCTGGTACTTCTCCAGCACCTCAGGGCGCGTACGTAGCAGCTCGAGCGTGCGGACGAGCAGGTCGTCGAAGTCCATGGCGTTCGCGGCGCGCAGACGGCGCTCGAGCTCCAGATACACCTGGCCCGCCTTCTGCTCCTGCGGGGAGCTCGCCTTCTCGATGAACTCCTCCGGGCCGATCATGGCGTTCTTCGCCGTGGAGATCTTGGAGCGGATCATGTTGATGGGGTACTGCTTCTGCTCGATGGCGAGCTGCGTCATGATCTCGCGCACCATGCGGCGGGAGTCATCGTCGTCATAGATGGTGAACTGGCCGGTGTAGCCCAGCAGGTCGGCATCCTCCCGCAGGATGCGCACGCACATGGCGTGGAACGTGCAGACCCACATGCCGCGCATGCCGCCATCGGGCAGCATGGCGGAGAGACGCTCGCGCATCTCGGCCGCAGCCTTGTTGGTGAACGTGATAGCGAGGATCTGCCAGGGACGAATGCCCAGGTCGCCGATCATGCGCGCGATGCGGAACGTCAGCACGCGCGTCTTGCCCGAGCCGGCGCCCGCAAGGACGAGCAGCGGGCCTTCGGTGGTGAGGACCGCCTCGCGCTGAGCCGGGTTCAGGGTATCAATGTCCACGAGCGGGTGGGCAGGCACGGCGTACATCGAGGCGCCAGGCGTCGAAGCACGCTCCGGGGCAGCGCCCACAGACGCACATTCCGGAGCGGTATCCGCCGAAGAGGGCTCATAGTCCGCGGGCACGTACCCCGCGGGAACCTCGCTATGATCGTCTGCGGCACCGTAGACGTCGAGCGGCACAAGATCCGGGGCGGGCACGGCCCCTCCATCCGACGCGGGCGCAGCTCCCGCCATGTTCCACAAGTTCGGCTGATCCGTCATGCTTTCCACCCCAAAACACATCGCGGCCAGCGTCCAAGCCGGCACTTATTGAGCTCAATCAGTATAGCGAGACGCCCAGACAAACCTAACCGACCCCAAAGCCCCCACACCAAACCTAATTGAGCGCAACGTCCCGCCGCCAAACCTAGTCGAGCGCAAAGCCCCCGCACTCGGAAGTCAAGCAGTCCCGAAAGGGAGCCTGAGCTGCCTCGAGGAGAGTCCAATCCGCTCAAAAGAGGGTCCAGTCCACTCCCAAATGGGGCCTTGCCCCTCTGAGGGCCCTCATCTACTCCCAAAGGGAGCCCCATCTGCTCCCAAAGCACTCGCCGCGGCTCGCAGATAGCGCGTTAATTCGCAAATGCGCGGATAATTTCTCGCACCGGTGATAGACACGCAACGAACCCCAAAGAAACCGCAGGTCAAAACAATGCACCCATTTCTTATACGCGACACTCCTCGAATTTATCCGCGCATTTGCGAATTAACTCGAGGCAAAGTCGCGTAATAGCCAACAGTGGGACCGGACAAAGGCGTTTTCTCGGGCCTTGCCACCCGGGGAGATGCCGAAAACACCCTGGGCACCCGTTTCCTCCTCGGAACAGGGGGCACCCTAACCAGGGGCTATTCCTTTGACCAGGGACCATTCCCCTAGCCGAGGGCTACCCCTCAAGGCAGAGACTATTCCTCGGCACCCACGCGGGTAACGTCATAGGGCGTGGTTTGGTAGACGTAGTAATTGAGCCAATTGGTGTAGAGCAACTGGGCCTGAGCGCGCCACATGCACAGCGGCTCGCGCGCAGGATCGTCGTCCGGGAAGTAGCTCACCGGCACGTCCGGGTCGATGCCCGCCCGCACGTCGCGCTCATATTCAAGGCGCAGCGTGTCCGCATCGTACTCCGGATGCCCAAACACGAAGAACCGACGGCTGTCCACGCTCTTTACCAGGTACAGGCCAGCCACCTCGGAGCTCGCAACAACCTCGAGCTCGGGGTGCGAGCGCACCGCGTCCTCGTCCACGCCGGTATAGCGGGAGTGCACGGCAAAGAACCGGTCATCAAGGCCACGCACCAACGGGGAGCTGGGCTTTTCGAGCACATGCTCGTATACGCCCGAGAGCTTGGCGGGCAGTTCGTGCTTGTCGATGCCGTAGTGGTGGAACAGCCCCGCCTGCGCGCCCCAACAAATATGCAGCGTGGAATGCACGTTGGTGGTGGACCAATCCATGATGTCCACGAGCTCGTCCCAATAGTCGACGTCCGAGAAGTCGAGCTTCTCAACAGGAGCGCCCGTGATGATCAAGCCGTCGAAATGCTCGTTGCGCACCTCGTCGAACGTGCGGTAGAACATCTCCAAGTGCTCGTGGGAGACGTTCTTGGCCTCATGGCTACGCGTGCGCAGCAACTCGACCTCGATCTGCAGGGGCGTATTGGAGAGCTTCCGCATGATCTGCGTCTCGGTGGCGATCTTGGTGGGCATGAGGTTCAAGATCAGCACACGAAGCGGACGAATATCCTGGTGCAGCGCACGATACTCGGTCATGACGAAGATGTTCTCGCTCTCGAGCGCCGCAGTAGCGGGCAGCGCGTCGGGGATGCGGATGGGCATGGGGCCTCCTTTTTCGCGGTCACCCCATGGTACGACACAAACGTGTGCACTGGGAGGTGGGCTCGATGCGAACCGGTGCCGGAGCGAACCACGCGCCACAGACGCCGTGCGTGCGTGCCCGCGCCGCCCCGCAACCCCGCCGCGCCCGCTGCACCTGCAGAGCCCATCACGCCCGGAACGCCCGGCCCCCACATGCCGCCACCGTAATGTGTCAGAACGGAGTCGTGTCACTTTATCTCGGCACAGCACTCGGTGCGAATTACAATGTCCTGTACGAAAACTTCGGCCGGAAGGACTCGGATATGTACCAGACTCGAAAGATCGGCGTGGTCGGCCAAGGCCACGTGGGGGCACACGTTGCCAACAGCCTCCTGCTGCAGGGAATCGCCGATGAGCTCTACCTGTGCGACATCAACGAGACAAAGGTGACCTCCGAAGTCCAGGACCTGCGCGACTCGCTCAGCTTCGTTCCCTACAACACCAAGATCGTGGACTGTGGCGACCGCTATGAAGAACTCGCCTGCTGCGACATCGTCGTCAACGCCGCTGGTAAGGTCGCACTCGCCGCGACCAACCGCGACGGCGAGCTGTTCTACACCACCGACGCCGCGCG
>SAMEA3387477__coassemble_1333_pt1 | contig 30897 bp, 27 predicted proteins | sample SAMEA3387477__metabat2_high_PE_028 | metagenome-assembled genome bin SAMEA3387477 (sample SAMEA3387477) | Felis catus | biome: Faeces | place: United Kingdom | collected 2012
GCAGGGGCTCATCATGATCGACGATGGCTTTTCGCGCCGCGAGGTTCTCGCGCGCATGCACGAGCTCGACCTGAACGAGAACGACGTGCGCGCCCTTGTGCTCACGCACGAGCACAGCGACCACGTGAGCGGTGTCTCCGTGTGGGTCAAACGCTGGGAAGGGCCGCTCTTTGCGAGCCAGGGCACGCCCGACGCGCGCAAGTACCTGGCATGCCTGCCGTTCGAGACGTTCGGCCCCGGCGAGGAGTTCGAGGTCGCCGGTGTGCGCGTGCAGACCTTCCCCACCACGCACGACGTGGTCAACCCCGTCGGCTTCCGCTTTTCCTGCCAAGGCGACGCGATCGGCTACGTCACCGACACGGGCACGCTCCCGCCCGGCGCCATGAGCCTGCTGCACGATGCGCGCATCCTGGCTATCGAGAGCAATCATGACGTCCCCATGCTGCGCACCGGTTCGTACCCGCGCCACCTGCAGGACCGCATCATCTCCGAACTCGGTCATCTTTCTAACGAGCAGGCCGCCGGCGCCCTCCGCGAGCTCGTGACCGATCGCACCGAGCATGTCGTCGCCATGCACATCTCGCAGGAGAACAACCGTCCGAGCCTTGCCGTTCGCGCGCTGGCTGCCGCCGTGAACGCCAAACTGGACAACGAGCTCGGCTCGACCGCCACGCTCGAACGCAGCGAAGGGCTGCCCGCCCTGCGCATCCGCGCCGCCGGGCAGAACCGCCCCATCAGCATCCTCTGACGGACGATTAGGAAAGGTGGCGAGGAGAAGGCGCGGGCATGACGGCGGCGACCGCCATGACGGCGACCGCCATCATGGCCGGCGCCAACCCTGCCCCGATGCCAACCCCGCCCCGGCTCCAGCGTTGACGATAGCGCTTGACCCGCCCCAGCACCGACCCCGGCGTTGGCGCTTGCCCAGCGTTGACGCTGGCTCAGCGTAAGCGCTAGCTCAGCGTTTACGCTTGCCCCGGGCCACCCCTGCCCAGCGTAAACGCTTGCCCCGGGCCACCCCTGCCCCGGTTCCAGCACAGGCATTGGCACCAGAATTGACACCAGCGACGACGCCGACATTAACGCGCACTCCAAGGTCCGCTTCAACCGGTTTGTCCACCTCAAATTAGTGCCTGTTCCCTTTTTGAGGTTATAGAAAAAAAAACGGCCCGGAGCCGAAGCCCCGGGCCGTTTGCACCAGATGGGTTAAAGAGGCCACCGCCAGCTAGTCGATGGCGATCTTAGTGACGTTCTTCTTCTCAACGAACTTGGGCACGTTGACCGTGAGCACGCCGTCGGAGAACGTGGCGGAAAGGCCCTCGCTCGCGGCATCCTTGAGGTATACACCGCGGGTGGCGCTGTAGGCGGTGAACTCGCGCTGCAGGTAATTCTTGCCCTTGTCCTCTTCCTTCTCCTCCACGTTCACGGAGATGGACAGACGGCCTTCGTTGAGCTCAACGTCAAGATCGTCCTTAGTCACGCCGGTGAGGTAGGCCTTGACCTCGTAGGCATCGCCCTTGTCCTCAACGTCCACGGGGAACGCCTTGGAGGACAACGCGGCGCGCGGGATATCCATCATGTCGTCGAAGATGTCGAACAGCGAGTTGGTGGAAACGGGGAGAACGCCATAACCCTGACGATACGGAACCATTGCCATAATCAACCACTCCTTCGTGATGCGCGCGGGGTCCATGCCCCGCGCTGAACACGCGCTCAGCGGGTGCGTGCCTTTGTTTGACATCTTCGTTATGCCCGTCCCGCACTCAATTATTCAATGTAATAGAAGTTTTTTAAGCGTCATATAGTCATCAAATCTAAGCGCAACATACTTAGATTTATGGTGACACGCGCGTCGGAACAATGCAATGGCGAAGCGCTGGCAAAGATAAGGCGATTATGTAACGAAAAACGCGACCCTCCGAGTACAAGCCCCGAATCGATGAGCGTTATCTGGGAAAACGCTCATGTTTTGCAAGGTCTACTCGACCCATTGGAAAATTCGTTACATAATCGCGCGATTTGCGGCGGGGCACCCCAAAGAGGGGCCCCGCCGTCTTGGTTCTGTGGATCTTTGCGCAGCCCCACGACCGCTATCGATCCTGTCGGCCTTCCACAGCCGCTGTCGACCTTGTCGGCGTTCCATGCCCGTCATCGGTCTTGCTGGTGTTCCATGCCCGCTATCGACCTTGCCCTGCTCCACGCCCACTATTGGTCTTGGCGCTGCTCAGCGCCCGTTTTTACCTGGTCCAGCTCGCTCAGCTTGAAACGGTACGCCGCCGCAATCACGTCCACACAGCCTTGGCGTCCGAGCTTCGCGCGGTTGACCACGAGGTCCTTGCCGTCCGTCATCTTCCACTTGCCTGCGGAATAGCGCTTATAAAACGCCTCGCGCGCATGCTGCATCTCGCGCACCAGCTTGGCGCCCGCACGCTTGTCCAGCCCGCGCTTGGCGCGAACGATCTCGACGCGCTCATCAAACGGCGCCGTCACCAGCACGGCGATGTGGTTGGGGCTGTTGCGCAGCAGGTAGTCGGACAGGCGGCCCTCAATGATGCAACTCCGCGTAGCCGCCAAATCCACAATCACCTGACTCATCGACTTGAACAGCTTATCGGAGAGCGTGCGCGAGTCGACCCGGTCGGGCAAAAACGCCATGAACTCCGCCGCCATGCGCTCATCGTACTCGGCGACCTTGTCCAACGCCTCGCCCGCGCGCGACGCGGAGCGCACGAGCAGCTCGTTGTCATACAGCGGAATCCCCAGCTCGACGGAGAGCATCTTGCCGATCTCGTGCCCCTCGGCGCCATAGTCGCGCGCTATGGTAATGACCACGGGCTGATCGACGCGCGCCTCTTGATCCGCGGCGATCCTGCGTTCATGCATGTTTTTCAAAAATCCCATGACAGTCCTTTCAACAACGGCAAGGTGTGGACGGAGCGAAGCACATGCAATTAATCTGAGGCATGCACCCGCATGTGGCCGACAGCGCACGAACAACCACGTACCGCCGCGCCTCGGGTCGTGCCCGCCCGCACCCATCGCACACGGCGCCCCGCCTCAACGGTGCGCCGCGCCAAGTCGCTTACGCGGCAATTGCCCTGCGCTGGAACCGGCGGACCAGCAGCGAGATGCCAAAGTTCAGGGCAAAGTACAGAGCGAACACAAAGCCATAGAGCATGAGTACCTGATCGAGCGAGACCGCATGGGCCATGACGACGTTGGTGGTGTACATGAACTCGGCAACGTTGATACCCGATAGATACGAGCTGTCCTTGATCACCGTGGTGCACTGGCCAAACAGCGCGGGCGTGATGGTCTTGAACGTCTGCGGCAAGATGATGTAGCGCATGGTGGCAAAAAAGCCGAAGCCCTGGCTCTGCGCCGCCTCGAACTGGCCGGTGGGAATGGCGTTGAGGCCCGCGCGCACGATCTCGGCCATGACGGCACTCGTGAACAGCGTGAACGCGAGAGTCGAGATAAAGATGTCCAGACCCTGCACCGTAAAGTAAATAAAGAGGATCCACAGCAGGTTGGGCGTGCAGCGGAACAGCTCGATATAAGCGCTCACCAACCAGCGAAGCGGCCGCGGCCCGTAGGCTTTGACGAGGGCGAGCACCGTGCCCAGGATGACCGAGCAGACGATGGACAGCGCCGAGATCTCGATGGTCTTGACGAAGCCGCCCATGATGTAGACGAGATTCGTTGCGTTGAAGATCTCCATCGCTTACGCCTCCTTTCCGTTGGCCGTAGCCGCCACATCGGTCACGCCGGGAATGACCTTGGCGCGCGGGCGCTCCTTGCTGCGACGCTCAAGCCACTGGCCGAGCATGGCAAGCGGAAAACAGATCAGGAAGTACATGAAGCAGCAGATGATGTAGCCCTGCAGGTAACCGTAAAGGCTCACGAAGTTATCGGAGCGGTACATGAGGTCGCCGCCCGCCACGAGGGCGAGCACCGAGGTGTTCTTGACCAGGTTGAGCGCCTGGTTGCACAGGGGCGGCAAGATGATCTTGAACGTCTGGGGCAACACGATATAGGCGTACGTTTGCAGACGCGAGAACCCCTGGCTCTGCGCCGCCTCCATCTGGCCGCGCGGAACGGCCTCGATGCCCGTGCGGATAACCTCGGCGACGTAGGCCGCGTGATACAGGCCGACGCCCAGCGCGCCCAGCGCGAACGGCGCGATGCGCACCGGCTGAGCGGCGCCCGTCACAGCCTGCAGGAACTGCGGACCCGCCATATACATAAAGAGCACCTGCACGGGCAGCGGCGTGTTCTGGTAAAACTCGACATACACGCGAGAGATGCCGCGCAGCACGCGCGAGCGCGTGGTGGAGAACACGCCGAGCAGCGTGCCGAGCGCGAGCGCGAGCGCGAGGCCCGCGACCACGACTTGCAGGGTTACGCCAAATCCATCCCAAAAGGTATCCATGTTGGCAAACGCCAACGACCAGCGTTGGGGGTCAAGCAAACCTTCGAGCATTTACACCAGCCCCCATTCCTTGATCTTCTCATCGAGCCAACCGCTTGCGGCACAATCGAGCACCGTCTGATCGACCACGGCAGACAGGTCGCTGCCCTTTTTGGTAGCAATGCCATACTGCTGCTCGCCGAACTTGACCTCGGGCTCAAGCAGCTCGACCGTCTCGTTCATGTAGCCCGCGAGCGTGGAGCGGTCCATGGCGAAGCAGTCGATGTTGCCCGCGTCGAGCGAGCTCTTGATGATCGGGTAGCCCGAGAACGCCAGGAACTCCGGCGTGGCGTCGATGCCCTCGTCTTTAAGCATCTGCTCGATGAGGCCCTGCGTGGTGGCGCCCTGGCTCACGCCGATGATGCGCCCGTCGAGGTCGGCGATGCGCTTGAAACCGCTGCGCTTCTTGACCATGAGGCCCACGTAGTCCGTGCGGTATGCGCTTGAGAAATCCCAGCTCTCGCGGCGCTCGGGGGTGATGGTGTAGGTGGCGCACACGATGTCGAGCTGGCCGTTGTCGATGAGCGGACCGCGGGTCTTGGGCGTGACGTCGGTGAATGCCACGAGCTCGCGCTCGCGTGCCTCTTCGTAGCTCACGCCAAAGATGGACGCGGCGACCTGATAGCACAGGTCGATCTCCATGCCCTCGTACGTGCGGGCGGCCGGGTCGTAATAGCCGTAGCCGGGAACGTCCTTTTTGACGCCCGCGTTGAGCTGACCGCGCGCTTGAATGGCGGCCAACTTGGAGCCGGGGGCGGCGGATGTGGAGCCCTGCTGGGTCGCTCCGGAGCCCGCGCCGCAGCCCGCAAGGACGCCCGCGCCCATCAGGGCCGCCGAGGCGGCGAGGCCGCGCAGCAGCGAACGGCGCGTCGGGCAAAAGGCGGACGTGCGGCCACGGCGCGGCGCGGCAGGGTGCTCGCCGGCAGCAGAAACGGAGTCCTGCACCGGTACCGCGGTGCGGCGCTCCAGCTCATGGCCCCGGGCCTCGACGGCGCGCGGGGCGGTATTCGCAAGATTCTTCATGTGCATCGCCTCGCCCTAGTGCAGGATCTTCGCGAGGAAGTCGCGGCAACGGGGGTTCTGCGGGTTCTCGAAGAAGTGCTCCGGCGAGCCCTCCTCCAGGATGCGGCCGTCGTCCATAAAGATCACGCGGTCGGCCACCTGGCGCGCAAAGCCCATCTCGTGCGTCACGCAGATCATGGTGATGTTCTCCTGCGCGAGCTCGATCATGACGTCGAGCACCTCCTGGACCATCTCGGGGTCCAGGGCGCTCGTGGGCTCGTCGAACAGGATGATGGGCTGCTTGGTGCACAGCGCTCGTGCGATGGCGACGCGCTGCTGCTGGCCGCCGGAAAGGTTCTGCGGGTACTCGCCCGCCTTGTGCGCCAGGCCGACGCGCTTGAGCGCCGCCATGGCGGCCTCGGTGGCCTTCACCTTGGACTTCTTTTGCAGCTTGATGGGCGCGAGCGTGAGGTTGCCCAGCACCGTCATGTTGGGATACAGGTTGAACTGCTGGAACACCATAGAGCTGTACGTGCGCGCCATTTCCAGATGGTTCTTCTTGGTGAGCGGGGTGCCGTCGATGATGACCTCGCCGCTCGTGGGCTCCTCCAGGTAGTCGACGCAACGGATGAGCGTGGACTTGCCCGAGCCGGACGGCCCGATGATGACGAGCTTTTCGCCCTCCTTGACCGTGAGGTCGATATCCTTGAGAACGTGCAGGTCGCCAAAGTACTTATTCAGGCCCCGAATCTCGATCATATTGGCCATGCGCTCCTCCTTATGCCAATCAAACAAGTGTCCGTTATACCCTATTTGCCCAGCTACATGCAATTTTTTGGATTTCAAAACCATTTCAATATCGTTTCTATTGAGCGCACGGGGAGCCGCGTCCGGGGTCCCGGGCGGCGGCGGAAACGCGGGCGGGCGCAGGCCGTGCAGCAGCGGGCGTGCCTCTGGGCGGTGGCGAGCTGGCGGCAGGACACGTGGTCGGGCGCGCACCCCGGGCGGCAACGGGCGGGGCTCTGGGCGGTGGCGAGCTCGCAGTAGGACACTCGGTTGGCCACGCGGTTGGGCACTCGGTCCGACTCGCGGGCGGGCACTCGATCTGGCTCGCAATCGAGCACCACCCGAACAGCCGCCGGCCGAGGGACCACCGCCCTCACACACAACGGCGTCTTGCATGAAGCCGACGCACCCCTTTCGCGCCCAAATTCATCTGAGAAAACAACCTCTTGCTGGGCATAATGAGCGACAGACGTCTGTTTAAAAGGAGGCACCATGCCTGCACTGATTACCCACCGCCTGTTTGGCGAGGAGAGCATCGAGCGCCTGCCCCAGGGCCTCATCACCTCCGATGACGAGCGCGCCGCCTTCCTGCTCGCCAACCAGGGCCCCGACCCGTTCTTCTTCCGCTTTCGCACGCCCCACATGGGCGCCTGCATGGAACTGGCCCGCGTGATGCACCGCAGCCGCATGTCACGCCAACTCGCCGCGTTGCGCGACGGTGTTGCGCACCTGCAGCCCTCCGACGCCAGCGTTGGCCGCGCATGGACACTCGGCCTGCTCTCGCACTACGTGCTCGACCGCAACGCGCACCCCTTTGTGTACGCCCAGCAGTGGGGCATTCAAGAGGTTGACGGCGACCTCACCGGCGCGGGCAGCCAGGTGCACGCGGTCATCGAGAGCGACCTTGACGTCCTCATGCTCCAGCTCAAGCGCGATGGCGCCACCGTCGCCGACTACCCACCCGTGGGCGAGCTGGTCACCAACGCGCGCATCGATAAGGTCGCCGGAGCCCTCATGAGCTTTGTGGCAAGCAGCGTGTACGGCCTGAGCGTGGGCGCCAACGAGTACGGCGGAGCCGTCGCCGATATGCAGCTCGCCTACCGCATGATCGAGCCCGCGGGCTCGCTGCGCTCCGATGCGCTCGCGCGTCTGGAAGGCCTGGTCAAAGACTACTCGCTGCTCCAAGCGCTCGGGCATCGCGTCACCGCCGAAGCCCCCGCGGGAGCAGGCAATCTGGCGTGCCGGGAATGGGTCAACCCGTTTACGCAGCATGCGAGCACGGAGAGCTTCCCCGCCCTTTTTGAGCGCGCGCTCGATGACTACCAGCAGGCCGCCGCGCGCTTTATCGAGACGGGAGACACGACGTCTGTGACCGAGCACCTCAACTACTCCGGGCGCCCGCTCGATGCGAGCGAGGAGTTCGACCGCGAGGAATAAGCGCGAACGCTGAGTCCGTGTACGGCGCAAGGGTTTGACCCGGCGCTTCAACGCGGGCGGCGCAAGGGTTTGACCCGGTGCCTCAGCGCGGGCGGCTGGCCCGCACATGCGCCGCACATGGGCTTTCCTTGATCTCGCGCCGCGCATGGGTCCGACCCGACCCCGCTCCGCACGCGGGCGAACGTCCCATTTCGGCCCAACGATAGCAATGGGCGCAAGGAGCTCACAGGCACCGACAGGTGGCGCAGGAAGCTCTCGGGCGGCCGCAGGAAACGACAGATGGCGCGGAAGACTCTCGGACGCCCGCAGGTCGAGCGCGGCGGCCCCCGCGCAGCAGCGGATCATGCACGGTAAACGCCCCGGCGGCTGCAAGCTGCCCCCATGAAGGGGGTGCCCACAGCTGCCGGGGCGTATCAAGGCAGGTTGGGTGCCGGATGGTCCGTCGCCTCATCGCGACGACACACCGCGTGCGCTATCGCGACAGCACCTTGGACACGCGGCCGGCAACGGCAGCGATGCACACCAGCGCCATACCGAGCTGCACCAAAAACATGGGCGCCACCGAAGCGATGGAGCCGAACAGCAGCGCGCGAACGAATGCGACGATCCCCGCGGGCAGCGATCCGCCAAACCACAACGCAGCTGCCAGCACCACTTTTCCGCTCAGGTTAAATACATCCGAGCCCGCACGAGTTATCGCCAGCCACGCGCGCACCTCAGCCACCAACAGCAAAACGGGAAGGGCCAGCGAGACGACGGACAAAACCGATGTCAGCCACTCCATGCTCTCCACGGGCGCCGTCATCAAAACGATATCGATCAACACAGTCGCCAAGGCGCAGGCGAGCGATATCACGCCCACCTCGGTGAGGGAACGGCGTGCCGAACAGTTCATGCATCTCTCCTTGTCTTTTTCTAGCAAATCGCCCGTCAACCACGCGCAGACGTTGCTCACCAGTCAACAGCTCGCGGGCATTATCCCTCGGTCAACCACGCGCGGGCATTACTCTCCGGCGCCGTCGCCCTGCCCGCGCTCTTTCGTGAGCTTCTTTGCCTGATGGCGCGAGGCAAACCACACGATGAACGTTGCTAGGAAAAACAGCGTGGTGGCGATGCTCGCGATCATCTCGAGTTCCGCGTTGGCCAAATACACCCCAAGGCGCGCGACCATAAACATGAAAACGGTGAGGGCGAGCAGGCCGTACGCAACCCTGGTAAGCGGGAGCTCGCGGTGCAGTTGGTTGTCGATGGGCGCGGGGCCGCGGGCGGCCTCTCGGCGCGCACGCAGTTCCTGAGCGGCCTCCTGGGCACGCGCGTCTTCCTCCCGGCGCGCCGCCTTTGCCGCCGCCTTGTCCATCTTCTTTGCGTCTGCGTGCTTTTTCGCGCTCACCGGATCATTCCCCTCATGTGTTGCATATTGCTACCCCGCCTTTTACCCAAAGAGGGCGACCGAGTTGTCCCACAATGCCCGGGCGATCGTGCTCGGGAGCTCTCCCGTACGGTCGCAGCGGTCGTACACGAGCGTGTCCGCCGTCTGCGCAATCATGGCAGGCTCGCATTCGAGGCCGCGGATCGGCTCGGGCGCCATGTAGGGGCAGTCGGTCTCGAGCAACAAGCGATCGAGCGGGCAAACGGCAAACGCCTCGCGCACCTCGTCGTTGCGCCTGAACGTGGCGGCGCCGCCAAAGGCGACGTGGCAGCCCAAGTCCACAAACCGCTCCATGGTGGCGCGATCCTCGCCAAAGCAATGCAGCACACAGCCGGCGCGCGGCACGCCCACCTGCTCGAGCACGCGCGCGGCATCGGCGTGCGCCTGGCGCGCCGCGTCGCCGGTATCGTTGCGAAGATGCAGCTCAACCGGAACGTTTCGGCGCACGGCCAGCTCGACCTGCCGCGCCATCACATCCATTTGCAGCTCATGAGGAGCCGCCTCGATGTCGTCATCCGCGTCGAAGTGATAGTCCAGGCCAACCTCGCCCACGCCCGCGCACCACGGGTCGTCCAGCGCCGCCTCGACCTGCGCATGCACGGCATCCGTGTAGTCCGCCGTGCCATAGGGGTGCACGCCCACCAGATACCGAACCGGCAACGGGGCCCCCGCCTGCGCCGCGCGCGACGCCACGTCCTGCAGCCAGGCGGAAAAGTCCGTTGCGTCGCGGGTTTCCCCACACGTATCTGACACAGGGTCGAACAGCGTCACCAACCCGCGGACACCGGCGCGGTACGCGCGCACGAGGACTGCAACGGGGTCTTTATCCTCGCCCCAAAAGGAGCGCAGGTGAGCATGCGCATCGAACAGCGGGGCCTGCGGTCGGGGCAAGTCGAGCACCTTGTTCTTCTTGGTGAACTGCAGCTGCTCCCAACCCGCCAGCCCATCCTCTGCAGACGGCCACACACCGGCGGACGGCACCGTCCCCGGCGCACACGCGGGCTGCATTGGTTCATAGGTCATGGTGTTTCCCCTCGTTTGCTGCGCCTACGACAAAGCGGATGCAGCCGCAAGAGCCTCGGCGAGCTGCACGAACTCGCTCGTGGACAGGGTCTCCGCTCGAGCGGTCGGCGCGATGTCGCACTGGGCGAACGCCGCATCGAGCGCCGCCTTGTCAAAACCGTTGGCGCTCATGGAGTTGCGGATGGTCTTGCGGCGCTGGGCAAAAGCGGCATCGACCACGCGCGCGATGTCCTCAGCGCTCGGAGCCCCGGCCAGCACCAGAACTGAGGCGCCATCCTGGCCCCCATTCGAGTCGCATGTCAAAACGCCGTCAGAACCCGCCGTCGAAACCGGAGCATCCGTGCCGCACGCAGCGTCAACTTGACGATCCGGCAACGTGCCGGGGAAGCCCACGCGATCGATGCGCACAACCGCCGAATCCACGTGCGGGGCGGGCATAAAGCAACGCGGCGGCACCTCAAAACGGCCCGTGACCTTGCCATACAGGGAGAGTTTGACCGTATAGGCACCGTACGCCTTGGTGCTGGCAACGGCGGCGATACGGTCGGCAACCTCTTTTTGCACCATGACGACCGCGCGCTTGAGGCTCGGCATGGTCTGGAAGAACTGCAGGATGATGGTCGCCGCGACGTTGTACGGCAGATTCGCCACGAGCAGCTCGGGCTCACCGCCAAGAGCCTCGGCGATCTGCGCCGGCGGGACCGCGAGCGCGTCGCCCAAAATGAAGTTGAAGTTGGGATGGTCGATCGCATGGGCCGAGAGCACCGGCTCGAGCTCAGAATCCATCTCGATCGAGGTCACGCGACCCGCGGCCTGCACAAGCGCCAGCGTGAGCGTGCCGATACCGGGGCCCACCTCAAGCACACGCTCGGAGCCCGTGAGCTCGGCGAGGTCCATAATGCGCTCGATCACATGGTTGTCGATGAGGAAGTTCTGCCCCAAGCGGTGCTTTGTGGCCAGGCCAAAGGCCTCGAGCATCTTTCGCGTGGCGGAGGGATTGGCCAGAGGGGAGGTTGTCATGGGCGAAACCCTTCACGATGACGTATTACAACGTGCCTAGCTTACCAGCCCAGCCAGAAGCCGGGCAATGGCGAGCCGCAGCTGGGACAAGACCCATCAAGGCAGAAGCTGGGCCGAAGGCCAGCCCGAGCGCAGTCGGAACCGGGTTGGAGCCAAGACGAAACAGGTCGAATGCCGATCCAAACCAAGTCAATCTTGAACGAAGCTGAGATGTCGCCGAGCCGTCGCGGAACCGGTTATGGCAAAAGACGGGCTGGAACTGTGGCTGTGACGAACGAAGTTGGCCAAAAATGGGCCGAGGCGCGCAAACACAGCCGAAGCCGGACCGGAGCCGACCCGAGCATGGCTTGGGTTGAGGCAGCGAGGGCCTGAGTTGCGGTCAAGCCAGAAACGAAACGATGTATCGTGACCCTCATGCAATCCTCGTGGTTGAGAAGGTGCAGCCAAGCCAGAAACGAAGACGATTCTATTCCTGCAAATGACCCGTCGATCCCCGTTGATGCCGCAAATCAGGCGAAAAGGTAACGAACTTCGCGACGTCCTGAGCACACGCGCAATTTGCCCTTTGTTTTCCCTGATAAAGTCTTTTATCTTTGGCGTCTACTCGGGAGGTACGGATCTTCGTTACCTTTTCGCCTGATTTGCGGCTTGCACCCCACGCACAGGGAGCAAAAACTCAAACCCGAGCCAGAGGAAAGGCGCCTCTCGGCGCCTTTCCTCTCATCTTTATCTGGCCGTGCCCCGTGCGGAGCATGCGCCCAGCACATTTCGACGCAAACAGCCCTTACGCCAAGCGCGGGAACAAGGCCTCGCCCTTCTCGACCGGCAGGCCCGCGGCGAGCTGGCCCCACGCGCAGGCGGCCGCCATGTTGTCCGTAGCGGCCTCGCCCTCGCAGCCGATGCGGCGCAGCGCCTCGGCGCTGGTGCTCGGCATGAGCGGCATGAGCAGGTGCGCGGTGATGCGGATGCACTCGAGCAGGTTCCAGATCACGTTGGCGAGCTCGCCGGCCTTCGCGGGATCCTTGGCGAGTGTCCACGGCTCGGAGTTCTCGATGTAGAGGTTGGCGGCGTGGACGAGCTCCATGACCTCCTTGGCGGCGTCGCCGTAGGCGAAGGACTCCATCTTGGCGGCATAGCGCTCGAACAGGCCGTCCGCCACGGCGGCCAGCGGATTCTCGGCATAACCGGCGGCCGTGGCGTCGCGCTCGGGCGTGACGCCGTCGAAGTACTTGATGCACATGTTAGTGGAGCGCGAGATCAGGTTGCCCCAGCTGTTGGCCAGGTCGGCGTTGTAGACCTGCTCCATGCGGCCAAAGCTGATAGCGCCGTCGGTGCCCGGGGTGACGTCGGTCATGAAGTAGTAGCGGTAGCCCTCCACGCCGAGCTTCTCGATGACCTCGCGCGGGGCGATGGCGTTGCCGCGGGACTTGGACATCTTCTCGGCCTTACCTGTCTCCTCGTTCTTGACGGTGAGGAAGCCGTGCGCGAAAACGTGCTCAGGCAGGGCCTCGCCCAGCGCCATGAGCATGGCGGGCCAGATCACGCAGTGGAAGCGGATGATGTCCTTGCCCACGATGTGGGTCTGCGCGGGCCAACGGTAGGCGAAGTCGGCTGCCGCCTCGTCGCCCTCCTGGCCGTAACCCACGGCGGTCATGTAGTTGGTGAGCGCGTCGAACCACACGTAGGTCACGTGCTCGTCATCGAACGGGACCTGGATGCCCCAGTCGAAGGACGTGCGGGAGACGGAGAGGTCGTTCAGGCCGCCCTCGACGAAGGAGCGCACCTCGTTCATGCGGAAGTCGGGCTGGACGAAATCCGGGTGCTCGTCGTAGAGCGCAAGCAGCTTGTCCTGGAACGTGGAGAGCTTGAAGAACCAGCTCTCCTCCTTGACGCGCTCGAGCGGGCGGTCGCAGTCGGGGCAGAGGTGAGCGCCTTCCGTCCCGCGAGCCTCATCGGCCTTCTCGACCTGGGTCTCGGTGAAGAAGGTCTCGTCGGGCACGCAGTACCAACCGTCGTAGCTGCCCTTGTAGATGTAGCCGGACTCCTCCATGCGCTCCCACAGGTACTGGACGGCGCGCTTTTGGCGCTCCTCGGTGGTGCGGATGAAGTCGTCGTTGGAGATCTCGAGCTCTTCCCACAGCTCGTGGAAGTGCGGGGCCTGGCTGTCGCACCACTCCTGAGGCGTGAGGCCGTGCTTCTCGGCGGCCTCGGCGACCTTTTGGCCGTGCTCGTCCATGCCGGTGAGGAACTTGACGTTGTAGCCGGCGGAACGGCGGTAACGCGCCTGGACGTCGGCGATGATGGTGGAGTACGCGGTGCCCAGATGCGGGTCGGCGTTGACGTAGTAGATCGGCGTGGTGATGTAATAGGACGGCTTCGAGCTCATGACGCGCGGTTTCCTTCCCTCTTGGCTTTCATGCAATTCTTCATTCTAGCAGGTGAAGCACAGCCGCCAAACCGCAACATCCTCACACGGCGCGCCGGCCTTCATTCACCTCTTCGAAGTCATCCGCATCGACCATCCACTCGCCAATCATCCTCCCGATACTCGCCCTCGTGGAGTCACTTCCGCCCTCGAATTTTTCCCGCCACCATGCTATGCGCTCTTTTACCTGGCCGAGCAACTCTGGACGGCGAGATACGAGGTCAAAGGGCAAATATAGACATTCCGCTGGCATCTCATTAATCTTATGGACCCAGTTGTTGCCCGCAAGGAGTTCGAAGACCGCCTCGAGTTTGCCCTCATCGAAGCCGAACACATATCCCCGCCTGCCCTTGAACGGGCGTTTCGCGAGTGCGATCCAGGGCACCCGGATAACGTAACCCCATGAAAGCACCTGTTCAAACCCTACATCATCGAGCGACAATTCATACTCCGCGGACAGCTCCCCACGCGGGGAATCGAGGTTGCGGCTGCCGTACATGCCGAACCACGCTCGGACCATCGGGTCGATGGTCGATGTCATCATCGTTTGTCGCAGACAGATAAGGTTCGCCGGAATGAGGAAGATGCTGAAGAAGATCGCGCCGTAAACGATGTTCCGTGGATCGCCCTTCGAATAATACAGGAGCATCCAAACGACACCGACATCGAGAAACACGGCAAATGTCCTTAAGCGCCGACCCACCGTTCCAAAGCGGACATCTTTGAACGCTTGCAGGTTGAGCAAGACCCGCTCGCAAACGTCTATACGTTCGCGAGGCGCATCAAGCAGAGGGGCCGTCAAGCGCACCTGTGGCGCGCCGTACCGTTCTTGCATCGACGTAGGCTCACGTCCATCTAGAGACCCGCCCGCATCGGGTCGAGCGAGCGGCCCGGTTAGACCCTCCGTATGCGAATCCTGCGAGAAGTCCATGGCCGCCCCCAACTTAGCCCTGCAGCTCGAGTGCCAGGTTGTAGACGTCGCGCTTTTTGCGGGAGTACTTTTGAGACAGGCGCTTGGCGAGCGCGTTTGCCGAATCGCCGGCGGCGAGGCCCTCGGCGATGTCGGAGCGCAGCAGCTCATCCGGGTCGACGGGCGCACCGATGGAAGCGCCGGTGGCGAGCGCCGCCTCGAGCCGATCGAGCTCATCCTCGCTCGGAGGCGCCACCACGATCACCATCTCGCCCTTGAGCTCGCCGCGCTCGAGCACCCGCTCGTGCAACTCGGGCGCAGGCGCACGCAGCACTTCCTCATGCAACTTGGTGAGCTCGCGGCACAAAGCGACCGTACGCTGGGGAAACACCTCGGCGATTGCCTTGAGCGAGGCCTCCACGCGGTGCGGGGACTCGTAGAAAATCAGCGCCCCGGGAATGGGGGCCAAACGCTGCAGGCGGCGCACGCGCTCACCGTGCTTGCGGGGCAAAAAGCCCTCGAAAAAGAACTGATCGCTCGGGATGCCGGAGAGAACGAGCGCCGTCACGCAAGCCGAGGGTCCGGGGATGACCTCGACGGGCGCCCCCTCGTTGCAGGCGAGCTCAACGAGCACCTGACCCGGATCGGACACGCTCGGCATGCCGGCATCGGACGCGAAGGCGATGCGCTCACCAGCCAACACGCGCTCCACCAGCTCGGGGGCGCGCCGCTCAATCACGTTGTCATCGCAGCGCACGAGAGGTTTGGAAATCCCCAGATAGGCGAGGAGTTTGCCCGTCACGCGCGTGTCCTCGCAGCACACCGCGTCGGCACGGCGGAAGGTCTCCGCGGCGCGGATGGAAAGATCACCCAAATTACCGATGGGCGTCCCCACCAGCGACAGCATGCCCCCGGCACCGCCGCCTGCATTCAACGTTTTTTTCGCTTCCATGCGCTACTCCATCATCGCGCGCTCAAGCGGGGCGAGCGCCACGCGGGCGTCCCACGCCGGCAGGCGACGCTCGGTTTTCCATGTTTGGAAGAACCAGCCGTCCGCCGCATCAAAGGTCGCAAGCTGGTTCGACACAAAGACGCGCTCGTACGCGCGACGCCCCTCGGGCGTGACCGAAGAGCCGGAAAGCACCGCAGCGCCTGACCATTCGCCCACGATAACGGGGAACTTGAGGCTCTTCGCCTCGTGTATCAGAGCCTTGTTGCGCTGTATGGCAGAGGTGAGCCCCCGGGGAGTGGTGATGTCCTGAGCGGTCTCATCGCGGAAATGATACAGATGCAGGTCCATGACCACGTTTTGATACTGGTCGCCCGCCATAAAGCGCTTCCAGGCGCCCGGGTGCCCGGAATCGGAAAACACGACGATCTTTCGCGTGGGCATATGGCGACGCACGACTTCATATGCATCGCGGTAGAAATTCCGCAGGTAATGGCTGGGAATACCAACGCTTGCGGAAAACAGCCCCGTGCGCACGCTCATGACGGGCGAGTCGAGCAGCTCGATGCCGAGCAAGGGGTCTTGTTCGCCGTAGCGCTCGGCAAGACGCTCGAGCACCTCGAGCGCCGTCGCCCTGCCATTTGCAGACGAATGCCAATCCGCAACGATATCCGAGGTGGTGGCGGAGCTATTGGAATCCCCCTGTCCACCGGGGACCGTCGCGAGGTCGAGCAGGACCTTCATCTCGTATTTGTTGGCCCACTCCATGGCGCGATCGATGTAGTCAATGCAGGAAATGTACGATTCGTGCTCGTTTTGGGAGCCAAACGCGTACCACGGCAACGGAATGCGCACCGCGTTGAGGCCCATGGCGGACATGCGCTTGAAATCCAGTTCGGAGATAAAGGTTTCGTAATGCTCGCGGATGCGCTCGTTATAGGCGGCCGGCCCCAAGACCTGCTGAAGTTCGCCGTCGTTCGATGCGCCCGTCGCGGCAAATAAAGACGGCGTGACCCACGGCTCCAAGATAAACCAGCCGGACAGATTGACACCGCGAATCCTGTCGAACATGGGCACCCCTCTCCGCGTAAAACCTACTCGTCTCCTTAGGATACCCCCACATCGCGGAGCGCACGCGATGGAAAACAAATGCAAAAGGCCTCCCATTTCTGGAAGGCCTCACAATGCAAAGGGTGGCGCGGAAGGGAGTCGAACCCCTGACACGAGGATTTTCAGTCCTCTGCTCTACCAACTGAGCTACCGAGCCACAAGGTGCGCTGTCGTTAACAGCGGAGATTACTATACCAAAGTTTACGATCCGGTCAAGCGAGTTTTTTCCTTTTGTCATAATTCACCCGCACCCCGCCGCCGACCAGGAAGGCGCGGAGCACGATGCGCATAAGAGGCCGCGGCACGCGGGAGGGGCAACGTGCACACATCCCGATCGTCCAAGATGCCTACAGCTCGACCGACCGGCTTGGACACCCCGTCGTCATCCGGACAGGGCGCACCAGGCGTCCTCACCTTGAACGCGCGAAGCCACCTCCCTTGGAGAGCACCGCTCAATCACGAGATACGCCCGGGCACACGAGCGCATGCTCCAAGGCGGAACGCAACTATGACGCTGTATGACCCGACCCGCGGCATCGACAAACGCGATATCGATTGGGGCCGACATGAACCACGTGTGCACCGAACGGCAGCGTGGAAACACCAAGATGCGCGGGCGAGTCGCTTCGTCCAACGCGGAGCATGCAATCAGCCCCCTCGCGCGCTGCCAATACGTCACCGCCTCTTCAACATCCCCATCCCAGCCAAGCTCGCATAGAGCCCGAGCGGCAATCGCGCGCCACGCCACATCTCGCCCGGGGCGCATGGGGCACGATGCGATTCGTGGAGCGCCGCGCCCTCGAGTCCCGACCTCCGTTCCCGGCACTCCGCATCGATTGCCCATACCGCGGCGTTGGCGCAGCACGCAAACTCTCCAACGTCCCAAAAATCCAAGACGCCCCACTCAATCACCTCATCTTCAAGCCATCCCATGTGTCGCCGCAACATACGGCTTCACGGCCAAAGCCATATCCCCAACAGAAAGACGCCCTACATAACCACCCCCGGCCTCCATGGATCCACCGTGATGGACCTCGTGTGCGCCAATTCCAAGGGAGCCCCCATATCGACTCCCGCAACCACCAAGCCCTGGGGCCACGGCGCATACCGCATCGTGCAACGATAGGTGCGCAGGCTCCCGACCATGTGCAGCAGGGACCCTCCGGTGGCGGAATCGCCTCCCGCCTGCTCGGCGGCCTCTACATCGACCTCCACGTCATAACCGTCCATCGCGCGCTCCAAACGCTCCTCCACGTTCGACGCAGACCCCGCCATCGAAAGGGCGCCCGTCGCGTCGCCCGTCGGCGCCACCCCATGGGCGAGAACGATGTCGGGTGCCACCCGGTCAAAGCGTGCGGCGGCGGACGCAAACACCATCACGTTGTACACGATGAGCGCCACGACCAGCATGACGGGGGCGACGACCGCCATCTCGACGGTTGCCTGGGCATGTTCTTCCCGCATGGCGCGCAACCGCATCACGTCCCCTCACCGACCAGCGAGGCGATATCGCGCACGCGCACGGTCAGTGGAAGCGCGCCGCCGCCCGGCAACGGAATCTCCGCGACGGTGAGCTCCATCGACATGATGCGGTCCTCCACCGCATAGCCAACCGCCCGCACAATTGCCTCCGGATCCGTCGATCCGGCGGGAATGTCCCGCAAGACCGTTTGGACGTTCACATAGCCCTGCATTCCCGATGCCTGAGCAACGCGGGCGCTGTCCGTCAGCACGGGTTTTCGCTGGCTTAAGTCGACGGGCTCTATCCCCAGCGCGCGCACGATACCCTGCAGGCGCTCACTCAGCCACGATCCGACGGGACCCAGCCCAAGGCCCTCCAAGCCATCCACGATGTCGCCAAACGCCTTGTCGACGCCCGCCCCCGCCTCGCCGTAGGAAACAAGCAGTTCGCCCCAAAGATCCATCACCGAGTCGACGAGGCCCACCGCCCCTCCCGACCCGACACGCTCCTCAAGGGAGCTGAAAAACGACGAGAGCACGTTGTTCTCGCATGTCGCCCTGTCTGGAGCGAGAGCCGCCGCGGAGATCGCCCCGCGTTCGGCGATGCCCTCCGACGCGGCGAATGGCGTTTCAAGCTCATCCGGCGAATCGACCGCCGACGCGACGACGAGCGCGATGCACCCGTTCCGCCCGGGAGGGGCAATGCGCGGACGTTTTCCCGAGAGAGCCGATATCGCCTGCTCAAAGGCAGAGCCCGCCTGCTCCGCCTCGCCCCGTGCACGTGTCTGCTCATCCAATTCGCGTTGACGAGCGGCGACGTACTCGTCCAAAGCAAACGTATACGCACGCAGGTGATACTCAAAACCGTTGTCGATGCTCGTCGACGCCGCCGGCGCCTTGCCCACATCTCCCACGCCGAACTTGCACACGGGGCATTCGCGCGCACTTCCCTCCTCAATGCTCGCGAGAGCGATCAAAGGGCCCTGCGCGCCCGCAACGCCCGGACACGATGACGAAAAATGCAGGGTCAACCCATCGTCCTCAACACTCGACGGCCACACAGCGTCGGTATACAGCGTCGTCCGTCGCACCTCATCGGTGTTCTTGGGAAGCAGCTCGACCGTCGAGGTAATCACCCCGTCGCGCTCCACGACCTGCGCGTCCTCCAACATCTGAAGGGCGTATCCATAAAACGCGTGACGCGCAGCCGCGTCCGCCCGCGCCTCGACGCCTTGCCCTTCCGGCTCATCATGCTCGTAACGCCACCGGTAGTACGCCCGCGCTCGCTCGAGAGCCACGTTGGGCTCCCATACCGTGCTCGATGCGAAATCGGGATTGTCCTCAGCCGCCATGCCCGAAAGACGCGCGGCGCGCTCCTGCATGTTCCTACCATCGCGCCCGCAATCCGCCAGCCATGCAGCCTCCTTTTTAGCCGCCACCTCCTCGGATATCTGCGATAGATCCTCCGCCTCCTGCTCCAGCTCCTGCGATTCCTGAGTCAGATCATCCAGCGCGATCTGGTCGCCCTCCAACGCCGGAAACTCAGATGCCGAGGTTGAAGGCGCTGCGAGCGCGCTGCCCGTGTATGTGATCGACTCGGTGTTTTGAGCGGTGCTCGCCCTCGTGGCATTGGCCGCGACAAGATACGGCAGGGACCCCTCGAGCGTCTTTAAGCCACGCGAGGCCGACGTCACGAACGTGTTACGCGCTTCGAGCATATCGATGCCCGCATCTAGGGTCTTTGCCGCAGCGCTCTGGGCGCCGGGGACGAAGGCGCCGATCATCCCCACGCCTGTCATGGCAAATCCCGCCAACCCCATGCTGAGCGCGCACGCGTCAAGCACCATCGCGACCGTATGGTACGAGGAAACCACGTTCGCCCCGGCAAGGGCCGTCGTATCCGCGTTGGCCTGGACATCCCCCGACCTGCCCGCCGACCAAACGGCCAGCGTTGCGGAGAACAACAGCGCCAGCACCATCAGCATGGCAACGGCGGACGCGACGGTCGTATACGCGCCCTCCTCGATAAACAGATCGATGCCCCAATGCGCGCATGGACGCCCCGTCTGCTCACCTGCGCGTCCCATTCGAGCGCACGCGTTTCTCGCTCGGGCGCATGCGCGCCCCATGCGCGTTCGCCCCATGCGCACATACCGTGTGTGCACGAGCGCCGGCCTACTCATTCCATGCTTCGATCCACGAGGCATAATCTCCCTCCAGCCATTCCGGTCTCGCTTCATACGAAACGCTCACGCGCATCAAAATGTCCCCCTGCGCGTTCGTCTCCCCCATCGTTGCGGCAAACGCCCCCAAGATGGGCAGGGGACAAACCGCGCCCGCGATCACCACCTCGACCTCGCCTTCCGCGGCCGGCGCCCGCGTGAGCTCGATGTCCCATGCGAGCGGACCGCCCGCATGAAAAATCGAGAGATCGGGGATGGCGGCGAGTCGACGCAGGGCAAAAGACCGGTACGCCTCATCGCCGTCGGCATCGCCCGTCGCCAGCAAGCGAGCGGTCTCGGCGGCGGTCGATTCCATAACGGAGCGCGTATACAGCAGGCAGACCGGCTGCAGCATGAGCAAAAGCAGGAGCAGAAACGCCGGGATCAACATCGCCGCCTCAACCGTCGCCTGGGCAAGCTCCCCATCAGCGCCCTCAGTACAGGGATATGTCGATGAACCCGTCGCCATCCAACAGGTGCGATGCCGCCTGTTGGACGATCCCCACAAACGTCCCATCGACGGCCGCCCGCCAAATCGCCGCGCACGCCACGACCATCGCCAACAGCGCGACGACGGTAAGCGCATATTCGAGCGTGCCCTGCGCCGTGCGCTCCCGTGCCACACGCCACGCCCCGTCAACCCGCCCGTTCGCATGCTCGCCTCCCCGTCGTCCCCAAAAGTCACGGGCGCCGATCGGGCGCCCTCGCCACATGCAACCGAGCGCGGACCTCACACGCTTCCCGCCAGCACCCTGGCCACCCGGACCACGCTCTGCTCGCCGTCCTCCGTGCCCACCAGCACCACATCGCACCAGGCATCTCCTCTCCTCACCAAGGCGCCCCACACATTGCCGTACATATCGAGGTAGCCGCTCGCGCCGAGTATCACGCCGCCCACATCCGCATAGGCGTCCAACACGCGCTCGGCGGCGACGGGCAGATCGCCTCGTTCGGTCCAGTACACGATCGCGGTCGTCGCGTCGCCGTCATCCCTTCCTCCCTCTCCCTGCGGTAGATCCTCCAAAAATGAGCGCGCGGAGCTCTCTTTGCCGGGCCCATCCAAAAGCCCCCATATGTGCTGCAAATCGTTGCCATTCGTTCCGCCGGTGCCCGCATCGTCGGTTCCGCCCTCCTTATCTGTCCCACCGTCATCACCGACCCCATCGCTGCCGCCAGCTCCGCCTTCGTCGCCAGCCGCCGATTCGGCGCCCTCGTCAAACGACCTCTCATCCGCCGCGTCACCCGAACTCGGGGACCCTCCCCCATCCGCCAGCGCATGGCAGGCCAGGGCCGCAACGATCGCCAAACCCACGCAGGCAAGGAACGCCCAGCCCCACGGGCCACGCGCCCGGACCCGCGGTTCGCACGCCCCGTCTCGCGGGCCGCGCCGCGGGCGCCGCGAGTCGCGCGCTCGGCGGCGCGAGCCACACGCCCGGCGCTTCCTCACAGGCCGTTGATGCCGTCGGAAATGGCCGTCCACAACTCACTCACCTTGTCGCGAAACGCGATAATCGCGATGATTGCGATGACCACGAGAACGCCCACCAAGATCGCGTACTCCGTCGTTCCCTGCGCCCGCTCCTCCTTTGACAGAACGGGCGCGGCAACCGTTGCCTGCCCATAGGCGTCATGCATCAAACGCCACGCATCCCCCAACACCTCATGCAGATACTCAACCAAAGCGATCATGGAAAACCTCCCTACATCATTCCGCCGGCAGCAAGCAGCGGACCCAATATGGACAACAACAGGGCGGGAAGGATCAGCGTCCCCGTGGGGATGATGAGCTTGACGGGAGCGCGCTCTATGCGGCGCTCGACCTCGGCGCGATGCGCCGCGCGCATCTCCCTTCCCTGCCCTTCGAGCGTTTCCGCCAAGGGGGCGCCAAGCTCGAGCGCCTGCGAGACGGCAATCGCAAACGTCTCGAGCGCACGCACCCCTGTCTCGCGCGCGATCATCCGGAGCTCATCCTCCCGCGTCGACAGCCCCGATTGCCAAGACACGTGCGCGCGGGCGAGCCGCACGGCAAGGGAGCCCGACCGGCCATCGCAATACAGCTCCAAAGCGGCATCGAACGAGAGCCCCGCCGACAATCCCAGCCGCACGATATCGACCATCTCTGACACCTCGCCGAGCGTCACCGGGAGCTCGGCAGCCGACGCAGGACACAGACGACCGCGCGCGAGCGCACATGCGCGTGAGAAAAGGCCCTCGAAAGCGGCCCGAAACCGCCGCGCCCACCGGGCACACGTCTCTCGCCGATCCTGGGCATCCCACCCAAGCAGCAAAAACGTCGGCACCACCGCCAAAACCCCCGAGACGACCGCCGGAGCCGTCATCGCAAGCAAGCCGCCCATCACACATCGACCTGCATGATCTTGCGAATGACCAGCCACGCCGCGATATTCAGCGCCAGCGCGACAACGAGCGACCCTATACCCGGCCCCGTTGCCACCCCGGCCCTAAAGTCCCGTGACACAAGCGAGAGAAAGCCGACCATGATGACGGGCATCCCCGCCACGAGGCGCGCCGACATGCGCACCTGCGCCGTCTTGACCTCGAGGTTCCGCGCCAGCTCGATGCGCTCCCCAACAAGCCCCGACGCCTCAGATAGCAGGCCCGTCAGCGAAGCCCCGGTTTTCCTCGACACCTTGAGCGCGAGCACCACCAAATCCAAGGCGGGGGCGTTGAGACGCGCAACCAACTCGTCGAGCGCATCGACCGAGGAGACCCCGCACGTCATCAGCGCCGATGCATGGAGGAACTCCGTGCGCACCGGCTCCTCCGAGCGTCCGCCAACATATTGCATAGCCTGCGCGAGCGAAAGACCCGAGCCCAAGGAGATGGCCAGGGCGCCAAAGGCCTCCGGCATGGCGCGCTCGATGCGCTCGCGCTCAGCCCGCCTGCGCGAAGTCACCACTCCATGCTCCGCAAGACCACGTTCCACCAGGGCACGCGCCCGTTCGACGCTGCGCCTCGCGCGCCGAAACGAGCGACGCGCCCGCTCCCGCACTCGCGCGATGTCACCTGCACCCTCACCATGGGCACGTCCCTCGTCCATGAAACCCAGCGCGCTCGCCGCTACGAGCGCCCCGACGAGCAAGGACACGATTGTCGCCATAGCGCCACCTCCTCCCGATCAAGAGCCTCCGAGCGCACGGCCTCCTCGATGAATTCCGGTTCGCGCGCCAACGTCCACGAACGCGAGGCGGCGTCGTACGAGACATACTCCGTAAGCCTCACTCCTCCATCGGGAGCGCGCGAGACCCCGGTGTATGTCGAGACGAATCGCCTGCCGTCCGGCGTGCGAACCGACATCACGATTCCGTCAAGAGCCATCGCGATCTGCTCCTCGATCAGATCGCTCGATAAGTCGATGCCGTATCGGGCCAGCAGCGTCAGGCGAACAACGGCCTCCTGGGCACTGCCGGCATGCAGCGTTGTCAACGACCCGTCATGGCCCGTGCTCATGGCTTCGAGCATGTCGATCGCCTCTCGATTGCGCACCTCACCGACCACGATTCGATCGGGTCGCATGCGCAGGGCGTTCACCAGCAAGTCGTGGATGCTCACCGCGCCCTCGCCCTCGATGGACGCCTCGCGTGCCTCGAGCCGCACCACATGGGGATGGTGCGTGAACTTGAGCTCAGCCGAATCCTCTATGGTCACGATTCGCTCTCCGTGCGGGATCTCGCAGGAAAGCGCATTCAAGAGCGTCGTCTTGCCCGACCCGGTGCCCCCGGCAACCGCCAAATCCTGACGCACGCGCACGGCAAACGACAACAGTTGGGCATACCAAGCGGGAAGCGACCCTAACCGAACCAGGTGGTCAAGTGCGCTGATACGGTCGGAGAACTTGCGGATGGTGAGCGTGGGTCCGTCGATGGCAATGGGCGGAATCACCGCGTTCACGCGATACCCGTTCGGCAAGCGCGCGTTCACCATGGGGCTGCGCTCATCAACGCGGCGACCCAACGGCGAGATGATGCGATCGAGGAGCACTCGAATCTGCTCCTCCGATTCAAACAGCCTGCCGAGCGCAACCAGCGCGCCCCGACGCTCGATAAACGTATGGTCACGTCCGTTGACCATGATCTCCGTCACCGCGTCGTCTTCCAAATACGGCTGCAGCGGACCCAGACCCACCACGTCGTCCAAGACGTCGGCGATGATCTGCTCCCGCTCGTCCATCGTCACATCCAGGCGCTCGTCGGCATTGACCACCGCCTCGAGCGCAGGCCTCAACTCAAGGCGGCCGCGGTCGACGTCGCCCGCCTTCACAATGCGCGCGACCTCCGAAAAGCCGACGCGATCCATCATCAAGCGCATGATGCGCACGCGTTCGGGGCGCGGCGATGATGCCCGCTCGGACGCGACGACATCCCTTGCCACAACGTGCACCGACACGCCCGGGGCAGTGGAGCGCTCCTCGCCCACCGCTTCCATGCGACGCAACAAGCTCATCTCTCACCACTCCCCCTCTTGCCCCACGGAAGCCTGAACTTAGTCGCTGGCGCGTTTTGAGGTGCCGGCTCCAGGCTTCCCACCATCCGGCATCCAAGTTCGCTCAGCAGCTCGCCCGCAAATGAGCGCATGTCCCTCGAAAACGCGCAGTCCTCGGCAATCAGCGCATCGAGCTTGCCGAACGAGAGCAGGCCGGACACGCGATCGCCCCCATCGGATATGCGCGCCCGAGAGCGTAGCGACGCCCCCATCTCAAACCGCAGTGCCTCCTCTTCACCGCTCCCGCAACCTCCCACCCCGTTGAACACGCTCGTCATGCGCGTTGCGGGAACCCCCAGGCGCATCGCGAGCGCCACCGCGCGGGCAGCGGAGGCCCCCGAGGTCTCGCCGGCTCCTCCAACCACCAGGCAGCGATCGCACGCACCGACCGCCACCGCCACCGCGTCTCCCCAAAAGCAGGACGTGTCGACAAAAATCACATCGGCGGCACTTCGCAGCGCATCGATCAACTGCTCGACGGAATCGCCGAACAGCTCCGCCCGCTCGCCCTCCGCCAGCGGGCCCCACAGCGTCAATCCCGGCCCCACGCGCATGGCAGTCGCCTCGATATCGCATTCGGCGATACTTCCTCCGTTTTCGTGGGCCATCAGACCCTCGAGTCCCTTAAACGCATCAACGCCCAGCACCGCCGGCATGTCCCCGCACATCAAGTCCAGATCAAGCACGGCGGATCGCAGCCCAACGCGCGCGGCGCAGGCCGCAAGCCCCGCCACCACCGTCGTCTTGCCCACCCCGCCGCGGCCGGAGACTACCGCCACCAAGGGGGCCCGATGGCCTCCCCCGGACATCGCGGAGTTCGCGCCCGCGCGCGCCGCGACCTCCTTGAGCTCGTGCGCGTCAGCGGCGGGCATATCCACCCCATCGCGGCCCGTGCGGACGGACCCCTTGCAAGAAATGCCGCAATCCCCGGTGCGCTCAAGCGCCGACGGACCCGCACCCACCTCATCGTCCGGCTCGTCGAGCGGAGGCCAGAGCTCCTCAAGCGGAACCAGGTCATCGCGAAACGGAGGTGCCCCGTCCACCGTGCATCCGCAACCGTCGTCTTCCATGCATGTTCCCAACGCAAGCGGCCGATCGGGCAGGGCGCATCCGGCCCACTCGCCCTCCGCCGCGATGACCTCATTAGCACCGGCGCGCAGCATGCGGGCAACGGAGCCCGGCCCGCATCCGGCGAGTATCGCCAGCACATCGTCCCCGAGCCCTTGTTGCCGTATGCGGGCCACGTCTCGTGCGGTCCTATCGAGCGATGCCCCTCGACCAGCCACGACGATCCCCACACGCTCGGACTCACACAGCGCACGTAGGCTCATCATCTCTTCGACCGACGCGACACGGGCGATCCTCGCGTCCCCATCGCGCTTCAGAACTTCTTGGCGAGCCGTCCCGTAGAGGCCCTCCTCGCAGCAAATCACCCAAATTCGCCCCATCGTCAATCTCCTTCGCCCGTTCCGACCTCGCCAACCGGCCCCTCATCACCAGACGACTCTGCCGATGCTTCGCCTCCGGGCGTTTGCGCATCAGACTTTTCCTCGGCATCGTCGGAATCCCGATCCCCGTCCTCCTGCTCAGCGGGCACCGCGAGTGTGACCATGCCGCGAGACGCGGCAGCCAAAAGCTCGCGAACCGCCGAGGGGCGCACGGCGAGCGTGACCCACTGCACATCACCCGAACCCGATGCGAGCGCGCTCGTGTCAATCACCTCGGCATCCGTCAACTTGTCCGCCAGGGCATCTCCTTGCACATACACGTCCACGAGGTCACCGCGCTCGAGCACGCCGCCCACGGCATGCTCGGCATCGCTCGCCACAGACACGGCGACCTTGCCGCGAGGCACGTCGACCGCACTCTCCCGCTGCTCGAAATACGCCTCCGAAAGGGGCGCATGCGCAGGAATCCGCGCTGTCGCCGTGCGCCCCGCCACATCGGCAAGGCTGGTCACCGCCTCCGCGGGCAGCAACGTGGAAACCCACTCGGTAACCACCGCGTTCCCATCGTCAATCTGCTCCCCCGGGTCGATGTCGCGCGTGGCAACGCACACGCTCACCAGCTCGCCGCCATACTGCTCCAGCGTCTCTCGCCGGGCGCGTTCCGCCTCTTGGTGCGCTCCGGATATCGCCGTAAACGAAATGACCGCCGCGGCAATGCCGGCGATGGCACTCACGAGCAACCGTGTTCTTCGATTCATGTTCGCCTCCTTCCTCCGCATGCGACCCACACCACGATTCTCAATGCCGAAGCACCCTCTCGGGAGGTCATTCTGAGAAAGGCAATTGCGACCTGTTGAGGGCTCTGACCTGCGGCTGACACGCACTGTAAGGAATGCGCCAGCTGCAGGTCAGAAACAGGAGCGATTGCCGCAACCCGCCCCTCAAAACTGCGCCCGCAACTAGATGGGAAGCCGATGTCCACAACAGAGCGAAAACTCGATTTCCGCGACAAGAGACGAGAAACCGAGCAGATAAAATCGGCACATGAAAAAAGGAGGCCCGGCGCTCAGCCAAGCCTCCTTTTTTGCCCCTCTTGGGCGGAAACCACGTATTTCGCAGATCAGACGACCAAAGCCCAACCAATCGAACGATGCGCGTTCAACAACGCGGCCAAGCCCAATCGACCTCTCGGCGCAATCGTTGCGGGCAAGTCCAATCGACTACGCAACACATTCAACAACGCAGCCAAGCCCAACCGGTCGCACGACGCAATCGATAATGCAACTAAGCCCAACCAAACACACCGCGCAACCAACGCCGCACTCAAGCCCAACAGCACGCGCGGCACCGCCGGCCACACGGCTCGCACGGCGGCATCGGCCACACGCCCCGGAACCGCATGCGCATCGAGCTACAGATGAATATCCGGGTCCAAGCTCTGCGCGCTCACGCGCATCTCCCTCGCGAGCGCGAGGAACGCATCGACGCGCACGCGCTCGATCTCCCCGTCCTCGACGCCCTGCAGCACCGCGCACCCCGGCTCGTGCACATGCGAGCAGTCGTTAAATCGGCAGGCGCGCGACGCCTCGACGACCTCGGGAAACGCCCGTGCCAAGCCGCGTTCATGACCCACCAGCGGCAGCGAGCGCAACCCCGGGCAATCCGCGATCACGCCGCAGGGCTCGGGCAGCGCGACCATGATGCGCGCCACCGTGGTGTGCCTGCCGGCGTCGTCGCGCTCGCGCACGGCGTTCGTCTCGAGCGCCTCCGCACCCAACAGCGTATTGAGCAGCGTGGATTTGCCTGCGCCCGACTCGCCCAAAATCATCCCCACGGCACCGCGCGGAATGCAGGCACGCACCTCGTCCAGCCCCTCACCCGTATGCGAGGACGTCGCGACCACGCGCACGCCCGGGCCGGCAAGGCGGCGCAGGTCATCGGCGATCCGCACGACCTCGGCCGCCTCGCAGCGGTCGACCTTGGTGAGCACCACCACCGGCTCGGCCCCGCAATCACGCGCGAGCACGAGCGAACGGGCCACGCGGTCGCGCATGAGCGGCAACGTGTCGCGCTCGGCGCCCAGGGGTTGCACGATAAAGATCACGTCGACGTTGGCGGCAAGGACCTGACGCTCCCCACGACTCTTTCCACGCCAGCGCTCAAACGCCGTGCGGCGCGGCAGCACGCGCAAGATCACGCCCATGTCATGGCCCGGAGACACGCGCACGGCGACAAAATCGCCAATGGAGGGCAGCAGCCCATCGCCGTCGACGCCCGCGCCATCGGGAGCGCCCGCCCCCGCCGCGCCACCGGCGCGCGCCCGTGCCGTCTGGCGACCCGAACCGCCGCGACCCCCGCGCTTCCCCCGCTTGCCCTTGGCAAAATCCACCGCGTGCTCGGCGCGCAAAAGCGCCCCCGCAGCCGTCGCGATCATGGGGAACCCGCGGTCCAGGCGCACCACGGCGCCCAGCTCGATCTCTTCTAGAGGGATGTCGCCGGCCTGCGCCAGCTCCGAGCGCGCCCCCTCAAACGCAGAGACCTGCGCGCTGGAAGCACGCAGGTCCCCAAAGCTCGGAATATGTTCCAAAACGTCAGCCACGCTTACGCTGAGGTCCTTTCCGTTTACGCCTTGTTCTTCTCGATGCCGCGCATGATGGCCTTGTAGACCTCCATGATCGGGATGATCAGCAGCGCCAGACCGAGCGCGGTCAGCAGCGCGTGAGGCGGGAGCGGCATGAAGCCAAAGACGTTGGCGAGCACGTCGACCTCAACGGGAACGACGGTCAGCGCCAAGGCCAGGGCGGCAGCGCCCCACAGCCACTTGTTCTGCGTCTTCATGGTGAAGATCGAGGCGCGACGGCTGCGCATGTTGAAGGAGTGGAAAATCTCGACCATGGACAGGGTGATGAACGCCATGGTCACGCCCTCGGCATCGGCGGTGCCGGCGATCATGTCGGCGATGTCGATGTAGCCCATGTCAAAGTACACGCCGGCAAAGAAGGAGGCGAGCACCAGTAGGGTGATGATGATGCCCTGGAACGCGATGTCGAGGCCCATGCCGCCGGCGAACACGCCGTCGGAGGCGTTGCGGGGCTTGCGCTTCATGACGTCGCCCTCGGCCTCCTCCATGCCGAGCGCGAGCGCCGGCAGGGAGTCGGTGATGAGGTTGATCCACAGCAGCTGCACCGGCTGGAAGATGGTGAAGCCGATGAGGGTAGCCACGAACACCGAGAGGACCTCGGCGATGTTGGCGGACAGCAGGAACTGGATGACCTTGCGGATGTTGTCGTAGATACGACGGCCTTCCTCCACCGCGTTGATGATGGTGGCGAAGTTGTCGTCGGCGAGGACCATGTCGGCGACGTTCTTGGTGACGTCGGTGCCGGTGATGCCCATGCCCACGCCGATGTCGGCGCGCTTGATGGACGGGGCGTCGTTCACGCCGTCGCCGGTCATGGCAACGATGTTGCCCAGGCTCTTCCAGGCATCGACGATGCGCGCCTTGTGCTCGGGCTGGACGCGGGCATAGACGGAGATCTCGGTCACGCGGGTCTTGAAGTCCTCGTCGGAGATCTTGTCGAGCTCGGCGCCGGTGATGGCCTGGGAGGCGTCGGTCACGATGCCAAGGTCCTTGGCGATGGCGACGGCGGTGTCGATGTGGTCGCCGGTGATCATGACGGCGCGGATGCCGGCCTCCTTGGCCTCCGCGATGGCGGCGGTGACCTCGGGGCGGACGGGGTCGATCATGCCAGAGAGGCCGCAGAACACGAGGTCGTGCTCGAGGGCCTCGGGGGAGAAGTCAGAGGGCTTCTCGGTGTAGGTGCGGCTGGAGAGCGCCAGCACGCGCAGTGCCTGGTCGGCCATGGACTTGTTCGCGGCGAGAATCTGCTCGCGGCGCTCGTCGGTCATGGGGACGATCTCGCCGTTGTCATACACATGGGTACAACGGGAGAGGACGACGTCGGGGCCGCCCTTGGTGTACTGCTCGAAGGTGCCGTCGGCTTCCTCGACCACGACGGACATCATCTTGCGGCCGGAGTCGAACGGCGCCTCGCCCACACGCGGGTGCTCGACGTCGAGCCCCTGCATGCCGGCCTTGGCGGCGTCGTTGACGAGAGCGCACTCGGTGGGCTCGCCGACGGCCTCGCCCTTCTCCTCATCCCACTTGGCGTCGCAGCACAGCGCCATGCCGGCGAGGAACTTCTCCTCGGCACAGGCGAGCTCGTGCTTGACGACGGTCATCTTGTTCTGGGTGAGAGTGCCGGTCTTATCGGAGCAGATGATCTGGGTGCAGCCGAGAGTCTCGACGGCGGTCATCTTGCGGATGATGGCCTGGCGCTTGGACATCTTGGTGACGCCCATGGACAGCACGATGGTGACGACAGCGACCAAGCCCTCGGGGATGGCGGCGACTGCCAGGGACACGGCGACCATGAAGGTGTCGAGCAGCATACCCGGGTTGGAGCCGAGCTCACCGAAGTGGCGGACGATGTCCACCGCGAAGATGATCACGCAGATGGCGAGCACGAGCTTGGTCAGGATGCCGGAGAGCTCGTTGAGCTTCATCTGGAGCGGCGTGAGCTCCTTCTTGGCCTGGGTAAGGGCCGTGGCGATCTTGCCCATCTCGGTGTTCATGCCGGTGCCCACCACGACGGCGCGGCCGCGGCCGTACACCACGGTGGAACCCATGTAGCACATGTT
>SAMEA3387477__coassemble_1398_pt1 | contig 27944 bp, 15 predicted proteins | sample SAMEA3387477__metabat2_high_PE_028 | metagenome-assembled genome bin SAMEA3387477 (sample SAMEA3387477) | Felis catus | biome: Faeces | place: United Kingdom | collected 2012
TGTCGAGCACCCACTGAATCTGCTCGGCAGTGTCGCCCAGTTCGTGGAACAGCATGCGCACCTGACCGGTCGTGAGCTTGCCCTTGACCTGTCCCAGCAGCAGCGCCAGCAACGTGAGGCTCACCACCTGGCCGATAAAGCTCTTGGTGGACGCGACCGCGATCTCCTTATTGGCCTTGGTGTAGATCACGCCGTCGCTCTCGCGCGCCACCGGGCTCCCCACCACGTTGGTGATGCCGAAGACCTTGGCGCCCTTGATGCGGGCATCGCGGATGGCAGCGAGGGTGTCAGCCGTCTCGCCCGATTGCGACACGGCGACCACCAGCGTCGAGGGCGTGATGATGGGGTTGCGGTACCTGAACTCGCTGGCGGCCTCGACCTCGCACGGAATGCGCGCCCAGCCCTCGATAAGGTTCTTTGCGATCAGGCCCGCATGATAGCTCGTGCCGCAGGCGATCACGTATACGCGATCGACCAGATTGAGCTCCTCATACGTCATACCGAGCTCGTCGATATCAAGCTCGCCCGTAGCGGCCAAGCGGCCCACCAGCGTGTCGCGCACGACGCGCGGCTGCTCGAAAATCTCCTTGAGCATGAAGTCGGGATAGCCGCCCTTTTCCGCCATATCGATATCCCAATCGATATGCGTGACCTGGGGTCGAATGGAGCGCCCCTGCTCATCGGTGTACTCGATGCCCTGGGGCGTCAGACATGCGAACTGCCCATCCTCCAGCACCACCACGTCGCGCGTCGCATCGATGAGCGCGATCACGTCGGACGCCACGTAGCTGCCGTCCGGTCCGCAGCCCACCACAATCGGGCTGTCCTTGCGCGCCACGGCAATGGTGCCCGGCTCGTCGGCGCACACCACGGCAAGGCCGTATGCGCCAACCACAAAGGTGCACGCCTCGCGCACGGCGGCCATGAGCGCATCGGGCTCCGCGCGGTGGCGATCATATGCCTCCTCGATGAGATGTGCGAACACCTCGGTGTCGGTCTCGCTCTTGAACTGGTGTCCACGGCCCTTGAGCTCATCGCGAAGCTCGGCGAAATTCTCGATGATACCGTTGTGGACCACGGCGATCCTGCCGTCGCAGCTCGTGTGCGGATGGGCGTTCTTCACCGACGGGCGCCCGTGCGTCGCCCAGCGCGTATGGCCGATGCCACAGGTGGCGTTCGAATGGTGGGCCTCGAGCTCCTCCTCGAGCCCGGCGACCTTGCCCGTGCTGCGTACCACGTCGAGAGTGCAGCCAGGCGCGCCCCCGTCCGCGAGCTCAAGCGCCACGCCTGCCGAGTCGTAGCCGCGGTACTCCAAGCGCTTGAGCCCGGAAACCAGCACGTTAGTCGCTGAGCCCGACCCCGTGTAGCCAACAATTCCGCACATAGGAAATCCTTTCGGTCGACCGTCGTCCATCCGTCGATTGTCATAGGCAATCGATTGTAAAAATGAATTATTACCATCATGTAACGGTGGTATTTGATTTTTAAGACCATTAGGAGGAGATACGATGACGCCGGCGAAGGGACCGCCGCGGTGGAGAACGGCGAGACAGCGCCGCGGGCTTCACGCACCGCCCTTTGAAGCGATACAATACCCCCGTATCAGCATCACCATCTCGCGCGCCACCTGCGCGCTTATTGGAGGCCTCGTGGCTCGCCGCACCACCGTGACCATCAACGACGTCGCCAACGAGGCGGGCGTTGCGCTCGGCACCGTGTCGAACGCCTTCAACCATCCGGAAAAAGTTCGCCCCGAGACCCTCAAGCGCATCAACGAGGCCTCCGCGAAACTCGGTTACGCCCCCAACCAGAGCGCGCGCATGCTTGCGGGTGGGCAAAACCGGTCGTTTGGCCTGGTGCTTCCCAGCCTGGAGCACGGTATCTCGCTCCAAATTGCCAACGGCGCCAACGCCGAGGCGCAAAAACACGGGTACGGCCTGCTCATCGCCAACGCGGACAACGACGACATCCTCTCCGCGCGTTACCTCACCTATTTTATGGGCACGCAGATGGCGGGCATTCTCGTGCAGCCCATGAGCGTCTATGGATGGAAGCCCTCTTTGGCGACGCCCTCGGTCCCCACGGTGTATCTCGACTTCCACAGCAGCGAGCCCGGCTATTTTGTCGGCGCTGACAACCGCGCGCAAGGGCGCCTGGTGGCGCAGCACGCCATCGATGCCGGCGCTCGCAGAATCGCGGTGTTTGGAAAGGACGAGTTCGAGAAGCTCGGCATGCGCATCGCGGGCGTGCGGGACATCATGCACACCGCGGCGGGAGTGGCGTTCGAGTTCATCGACGAGGGCGCCTGGAATTTGGCGCGCGACGGCTATTCCGTTGGGTATCGCCTGGCCAAGCGTCCCGCCTCCGAGCGGCCCGACTTTATCATCGCGCTTTCGGACGTGCTTGCGACGGGGGCCGTCGCAGGCATCCAGGCAGCCGGCCTCAGCGTTCCCAGCGACATTAAAGTCGCTGGCAGCGATGGCAATCCGCTTGCCTGGAGCGGCAACGTGCCCCTCACCACCATCGCGCCTCCCGGCTACGAGATCGGCCGCAAGGGCGTGCAATACCTCATCGCGCAGATCGAGGAAAACCGCCGCGCCGGCAACGCCATGCCCACCGAAAACCACCAGGCACTGGTCCGCCCCTTCCTGCTCGCCCGCGCGAGCTCGGGCGAGGGCAATGCCACCGAATTTGCCGATCCGGACCTGGATATCAGCGGGTACCTGTAAGAACGAACGGCTGAGCAGGAAGCACTCGAACCGGTGGGCTATCGAATACGCCGCGCATCATGTGAGTAAGCACCTCGTGTCCTTGAAGTCGCAATGAACGATCATTTGGTCCTATCGGACTCGGCGGGTGGATGGTATTTCTCGGTGAGCGGTTAATTCAACTTGAAACGTTTCATCTATGTAAAGGAATGCGCTCTTCGGCGTATTATGTGACCATCCTCGTGGCGGCCGCTCGACCCTGCACGGACATGCGGCGACGCCACAAACCTGGTCATCGAGAAAGGACCCATCATGGTCAACCGCATTGTTCTCAACACCATCTCCTACCACGGGGCCGGCGCCATCGCCGAGATTCCGGGCGAGCTCCAGCGCCGCGGTTACAAGAAGGTGTTCGTCTGCACCGACCCCGACCTGGTGAAGTTCGGCGTCGCCGCAAAGGTCACCGACCTGCTCGACGAGGCCGGCATCGCCTACAGCGTCTACTCCGACATCAAGCCCAACCCCACCATCCAAAACGTCACCGACGGTGTTGAGGCCTTTAAGGCTGCCGAGGCCGACTCCATCGTGACCATCGGCGGCGGCTCCGCCATGGACACCGCCAAGGCCATCGGCGTCATCATCGCCAACCCCGAGTTCGCCGACGTGCGCAGCCTTGAGGGCGTCGCCCCCACCAAGAACCACGCTGTGTTCACCATCGCCGTGCCCACCACCGCCGGCACTGCAGCCGAGGTCACCATCAACTACGTCATCACCGACGTGGAGAAGGTCCGCAAGTTCGTGTGCGTCGACACCAACGACGCCCCCGAGGTCGCCGTTGTCGACCCCGAGATGATGGCAACCATGCCCGCCGGCCTTACCGCCAGCACCGGCATGGATGCGCTCACCCACGCCATTGAGGGCTACACCACCAAGGGTGCCTGGGAGATGTCCGACATGTTCCACCTCAAGGCGATCGAGCTCATCTCCAAGAACCTGCGCGACGCCGTGGCTGAGGCCAAGAGCGGCGTTCCCGGCTCCGGCCGCGAGGGCATGGCGCTCGCCCAGTACATCGCCGGCATGGGCTTCTCCAACGTCGGCCTGGGCGTCGACCACTCCATGGCCCACACCCTCTCCGCGCACTTCGACACCCCGCACGGCGTCGCCTGCGCCATGCTGCTGCCCATCGCGATGGAGTTCAACAAGCCCGTCGTGACCGAGCGCCTGGCCAAGGTCGCCGTTGCCATGGGCGTTGACATCACCGGCATGAGCACCGAGGAGGCAGCCGACGCCGCCATCGCCGCCGTCAAGCAGCTCTCCGTCGACGTCAACATCCCCACCGTGTGCGAGGCCATCACCGTGGAGGAGCTCGACACGCTCACCAAGGACGCCATGGCCGACGCCTGCTTCCCGGGCAACCCCCGCGAGGCAACCTACGATGACGTCATGGGCATGTTCCGCCAAATCATGAAGTAGCACGTCCGCTTTTGTTGCACGACGCGCGTCATCTCGCGCAAACGCACAACGGGGAACCCGCCGCACGCGGGCTCCCCGTTTTTCATTGCGCAGACGTAAAGGATGAATCGACGCCCTCCCCGGGCTCAATCGAGCGGCTACGCTCCGTATCGGGCGATCGCGCCGGGAAGCTCATGCAGGCTTTCAAGAACCGCCGCGCACATGCCCTCGATCTCGCTCGTGGGCGGGACCATGTCCGGCACCATGAAGACCTGGGCACCCGCCGCATGGCCGGAGCGCACACCGTTGTGCGAGTCCTCGATCACCGCGCAGCGAGCGGGGTCGACGCCCATCCTCTCTGCCGCCAAGAGGAAGATGTCGGGCGCAGGCTTGCCGTTTTCGATCTCATCGCCGGTTGTGATCGAGGCGAACATATCGCGAAGGCCGAATCGATCGAGGCGGGGAATCGCCTTTGATCGATAGGTCGAGGTGGCGAGGGCAAGAGGATACCCCGCCGCATGCAGCTCGTCGAGCGCCTCGCGGGCGCCGGGCATCAACGTCAGGTCGGTCTCGCAAATCTGGTCAAAATGCACGAGATGCAGGCGGAAGCACTCTTTCGCCTGCTCATCATCCCCGCCCAGGTGCCCCACCATCAAAGCATGCACCGAGGGCGCGGTGCGGCCGATGAACGAATGGATAAGCTCGCCGGGGAGCTCGATGCCGAGGTCCCGCGCGGCGCGCTTCCACGCCTCCTGGCTCACCCGCTCGGAATCGACGAGCGTTCCGTCCATGTCGAAAATGACGGCCTCTAGTACCTGCATGCGCATGCTCCTCTTATCTAACGCGGGGTCTTTGATATCGGGTTGTATTTTACTCAGTCGCGGCGCCTCATCGGGCCCGCATGGGTATGATTCCCCCATGAAAGAGAACATGGACATAGCGACCGACACCCGCGAGGCGAGCCTCCCTGCCGAGATTCGGGCGAAACTCGACGCGCTGGTAACGCTGCTGCGCTCGTACGGCCCCGTCGCAATCGGATATTCCGGGGGCGTTGACAGCACGTTCCTCGCAGCGGTCTGCGCACGCCACCTACCGGCGGAAGACGTGCTTCTCATCCATCTGGACACGCCGCTCGTCGGCTCCCCCGAGCGGGAATCCTTCGAGCGCGAGCGCAAGCGCTTTGAGGAGATGGGGGTCGGCGTAGCCCTCGTCGAGGTCAACCCACTTGCTGACCCCCTTGTGGCATCCAACCCCGCCGACCGCTGCTACCGCTGCAAGCTCGCGGGGTTCTCCCAGCTGTCCTCCGAGGCCAGGCGGCGGGGTTTCCCGACTGTCCTCGAAGGCAGCAACGCAGACGATGCGGGTGATTTCCGCCCCGGCATGCAGGCGGTGAAGGAACTCGGCGCGCGCTCACCCTTGATGGAGACCGGATGGCATAAAACCGAGGAGCGCGACATGCTGCGCATCTGGGGGCATGAGGTGTGGAGCCTTCCCGCCGGCGCGTGCCTGGCGACGCGCATCCCCTGCGGTGAGGAGATCACGGGTCGCAAACTCGAGGTGGTCCGCGCATGTGAGGACTATTTGCACGAACAGGGCCTGAGGCAGGTCCGGGTGAGGCTCGACCGCGGCGAGGCCCGCGTCAGCACCGATGCAGACGGGCTCGAAGCGCTTGCGGCGATGAGCGGACGAGCCACGGAGGATGGCGAGTGGCCGCAAGGGGCTCTCCTCCCCACCGCGATTGTCGAAGCCCTTCTTGCCAGGGGGGCCACCCGCGTCTCCGCACGCGCCCTGCCCTATCTCCATGGAGAGACGAGCCGGCAGGCGAGCGCCTGATTCGGAGCATCCAACGGACCGGGAGCGCTGTCTCCGCGCGACAGGATGGCGCTGCGCGCGCTCCGCAACGCCGCGATGGGATCCGATGGGCGGGCCGCGTTCGGCAATGCCTACGACTATACTTACGACATAGCCGCTCTAAACAAAAATAGGACGGCTAAATGCCGTCCTATCTGCAATCTTGGTCGCGGGGGCAGGATTTGAACCTACGACCTCCGGGTTATGAGCCCGGCGAGCTACCAGACTGCTCCACCCCGCAATGTCTGGACGCACCGTGTGCGCAAGGAGTTATATTACGCAGGAGCTCACCTTCCTGCAAGAGCATACTTCCACTTCTCCACAATTCCAACACGCAACCCATACCGCCGGGCTCATAACCCGGAGGTCGTAGGTTCAACTTACCCGAAGCTGCCATAATACTAAGGTCAACACATTCACACAGCGCCGACGCAAGGAGAGCCCATGGCGTCCACGTCCCCCAACATCTCACGCAAGGCATCGCACGAGTTCTACGCCAGCTGCCCGGAGGGCTTCGAGGTCGCCCTTGCCGACGAGCTGCGCGGTCTGGGCCTGCGCCAAGTGCGCCGCCTCAAGGGCCGCGTCACCTTTGTCGGGCCCGCTGCGGACGCATACCGCGCGTGCCTGTGGTCGCGCCTCGCCAGCCGCATCTTTGTCACGCTCGCGCGCTTTGACGCCCGCGACGCCGACGAGCTTTACGAGAACGCCGCCGCCATCGCGTGGGAGCACATCCTGCGTCCCGGCGCCACGCTCGCCGTTGCGGCGCGCGGCACCTCCGACGAGCTGCGCAACTCGCACTTCTCCGCCCTGCGCGTGAAGGATGCCGTCTGCGACCGCCTGGCGCGCGTGCTGGGCGAACGCCCCTCCGTGGACACCGATTGCCCCGACTGCCGCCTCTCCCTCACGATCCGCGGCGACCGCGCCAGCCTGCAGCTCGATCTCTCCGGCGACCCGCTCTTCAAGCGCCTGCCGCGCGAGGCCACGCGCCCCGGCGCGGCCCACGTGCTGCGCCCCGACTACGCCGCGCTCGCGCTCGCGCAGGTCAACTGGCAGCAGACGTGCGCCAACGCGCTGGTGAACACCGGCGACGCCGCGGCGCCCGCCGCAGAAAACGATGCCGCAACTGCGGCCAATCGCGCTAAATCCGACGAACCAAACGCAAGCGTCAACTCCGGCTGCGACCTCGACGCCGCAGCATCCGAAGAGGCGAGCACTCACAGCGCTCAGCCCATCGACCGCGACTCCGCCCCCACCGCCTTCCCTGTCCTCATCGACCTGTGCTGCGCCGGCGGCGGCATCACCCTCGAGGCGGCCTCCGTCCTCGCCGGGCGCGCCCCCGGCATCGACCGCGAACGCTGGGGCTTTTTTGGCTGGGCCGAGCACGACGAAGCCGCGTGGACCGAGCTGCACGCCGACGCCCTCGCCCAAGCCGAGCGCGCCCGCGGACGCGCCGCGCGCATTGTGGCCACCGACCTTTCCGGCGACGCCGTCTCCTGCGCCCGCCGCGTGCTCAAGGCCGCAGGCCTGGCGGACCGCGTGATCTTTGCCCAGCCCGACGCGGAGAAGATCCTGCGCAAGCTGTCCATCCCCGTTATCAGTGGCGCCACTGCGACAGGCGGCATCGTGCTCGACACCACCGAGGTCGCCCTCACCAAGCTCCCGCGCCTGCTCGCACTCGTCAACGACGTGCGCGACGGCTCTCCGCTCCCCGGCAACGGCATCGCGCTCGACCTGCCGATTGCGACCCTCACGCGCGACGCGGTAATCGAGCAGACCCTGGGCACGGCGACCAACCGCATCGCCGTCATGCCCAACAACGAGGAAGCCCAGCTCCTCACCTTTGCCGAGCGCACGCCTGCGGGCAGCGCCCCGAAAGGCGAAGGCAACGACGTGACAGAGCCCCGCGACAACCGCGTCGCCCTCGATTTGGGCGACGGCGCGCCCTGCCCGGTGTTCCTGCCCGAGTCCGACCAGTTTGCCCGCCGCCTGCGCAAGGTGGCCAAACTGCGCCGCAAGTGGGCCCAGCGCGAGGACGTGACCTGCTATCGCGTGTACGACGCCGACCTGCCCGACTACTCCGCCGCCATCGACCTGTACGAGGGCAGCACGGCCACGCCGGGCCGTTGGCTGGTCATCGCCGAGTACGCCGCGCCGCGCTCGGTCGACCCCGCCTTGGCCGAGAAGCGCCTGCTCGACATCCTCGCCATCGCACCGCGCATCCTCGACGTCGAACCCGAGAACGTGTTCGCCAAGGCCCGCATCCGCTCGCGCGGCGGCTCGCAGTACGGAAAGCAGGCCGGCGGCTTCTCGGCCGCAAGCAAAAACGCCAAGAACGGCGCACGCGGCAACGCGAACAAGGGCGGACGCGGCGCCCAGGGCTCTGGAGCCGGCGCGCCCTCCGACATCCGCACCCGCCGCCTCCCTCTCATCGAGGAGGGCGGTCTCACCTTCGCCGTCAACTTCAACGATTACCTGGACACGGGAATCTTCCTGGACCATCGCATCACGCGCGGCTTGGTACGCGAGCACGCCAAAAACGCCCGCTACTTCCTCAACCTGTTCGCCTACACGGGTACCGCCACCTGCTACGCGGCCGACGCCGGCGTGGAAGAGACGGTGACGGTCGACCTGTCCAACACGTATTTGGACTGGGCCGAGCGCAACATGGAGCAGAACGGCTTTGTGGGGCCGCAGCACCACTTCGTACGCGCCGACGTCATGAGCTGGATCCGCGACATGCGTGAGACCCGCAACCGTTGGGACCTCATCTTCTGCGACCCGCCCACGTTCTCCAACTCGAGCAAGATGGGACACCGCACCTGGGACGTCCAGCGCGACCACGTCGAACTGCTCATCGGACTTTCGCGCCTGCTCACGCGCGAGGGCGAGGCGATCTTCTCGTGCAACCTGCGCACGTTCCGCCCCGACACCGAGGAGCTCGCGCGCGCCGGCGTGGTGCTCACCGACATCACCGAGCAGACGATCCCCGAGGACTTCGCCCGCAATAAGAAGATCCACCATTGCTATCTTGTCCGTCGCTACACGTCCGAGGAGGCCATGCGCATGGTCGGCATGGACGAGGAGGCGATCCGCGAGCGCACACGCGAACTGCGCGAGAACGCCCGGCGCCATGACGGTGCACGCGGCAGCGAACCGAGCGGCAGCAATTCCCGCCGCGAAAAGACGCGCCGCCGCGATGCGCGCGGCGGGCGCTGACTCAACATGAGGGCCTAGGGGGCGCGCACTCCTCGGCATCTGCGTTCCCCGAAAGTTAACTCTCGGGGAACGAATCGGGCAAACCGGGAGAAAACCTCCCGCGAGAGTTAACTTTCGCGGGAGGAGGGCAAGGGATAGGGGAAGGAAACGGAAGCGACCCACCCTTCTATTTGCGTTCCCGCAGCTTGCGGACCATAGCGCCCATCCTGCACAATCCCTATAATGGCAGACACGTTAAGATGGCATGAAGATGCCTCTCGGCGGCGATGCCACAGGCGTCGGCGTCGGATCACCCTCGCCAAGGAGCTATCACTGCTATGGCACAAGCAAAGCAAACCAGCGCGCACGAACACAGCTCGCACGCGATCCCCGTGAGCATCGGCGCAATGCTCATCACGCTCGGCGTGGTGTACGGCGACATCGGAACGTCGCCCATGTACGTCACCAAAGCCCTCCTTGCGGGCCAGGGCGGCATCATGACCGTCACCGAGGAATTCATCCTCGGCGCGCTTTCGCTCGTCATCTGGACGGTCACGCTGCTCACCACAGTCAAATACGTACTCGTCTCCCTCAAGGCCGACAATCACGGAGAGGGCGGCATCTTCGCCCTCTATAGCATCGTTCGGAAGTACGGCAAGTGGCTCATCATTCCCGCCATGCTCGGCGGCGCTGCGCTGCTCGCCGACGGCATCCTCACACCCGCGGTCACCATCACCACGGCCATCGAGGGCCTGCGCACCATCCCTGCCGTCCACGACATCATGGGCGGCAACCAGATGAACGTCGTGGTCATCACGCTCATCATCATCTGCCTGCTCTTCGCCGTGCAGCGCGCCGGTACCTCAAAGATCGGCCACGCCTTCGGGCCGGTCATGACCTTCTGGTTCCTGTTCCTCGGTGGCGCGGGCCTCGTGTACGTGCTCGGCAACCCCGTGGTGCTGCTCGCGTTCAACCCCATCCGCGGCATCAGCTTCTTGCTGTCGCCCCACAACCATGCGGGCATCATGATCTTGGGCAGCTGCTTCCTGGCCACCACTGGCGCCGAGGCGCTCTACTCCGACATGGGCCACGTGGGCCGCGGCAACATCTACGCCACCTGGCCCTTCGTCAAGATCTGCCTCATCCTCTCCTACCTCGGTCAGGGAGCCTGGCTGCTCGCCAACGCCGGCAACGCCGACCTCGCCGCCATCCCCGACCTCAACCCGTTCTTCCAGATGCTGCCAGAGGGCATGCGCCCGTTCGGCGTCATCCTGTCCACCTGCGCCGCCATCATCGCCAGCCAAGCGCTCGTGACCGGCGCGTTCTCGCTCGTTTCCGAGGCGAGCCGCCTGGACCTCATGCCCCATATGCAGGTCTTCTACCCAGCCGAGACCAAGGGTCAGCTCTACATCCCCATGGTCAACAACGTCATGTGGATTGGCTGCGTGTTTGTGGTCCTGCTCTTCCAGAGCTCCGCGCACATGGAGGCCGCCTACGGCCTGGCCATCACCATCACGATGATATGCACCTCCGTGCTGCTCTTCTTCTACCTGCACGGCATCCGCAAGATGCGCGTGTTCCCGTATATCTTCGTGATCTTCTTTGTGGCGCTTGAGGGCTTCTTCTTCGTGTCCTCGCTCACCAAGTTCTTCCATGGCGGCTACTTCACCATCCTCATGGCTGCCCTCATCATGGGCGTCATGGTGAGCTGGTATAACGGCAGCCGCGTCGAGCGCCGCCAATACACCATGCTTCCCGTGCGCAAGTACCTCGACCAGCTCGACCGCCTGCGCAACGACCATCATTACGAGACGCTTTGCGACAACCTGGTGTACCTCACCAACGGCACGTCCACCGACATGCTCGACCGCGACATTCTCTACTCGATCTTCGACAAGCACCCCAAGCGCGCCCGTGCGTATTGGTTCCTCAACGTCGAGGTCACCGAGGATCCGCACACCTTCGAGTACTCGGTCGAGAACTACGGCACCGACTTTGTGTTCCGCGTGCACCTCTACCTGGGGTACAAGGTCAACCAGCGCGTGAACGCCTATCTGCGCCAGATCGTCTCCGACATGTCCGCGTCCGGTGAGCTGCCGCCGCAGGTCCACGACTACTCGGTGTACGATAAGCCGGGGTCGATCGGCTCCTTCCGCTTCTGTCTGATCCGCAAGACGCTGGCACCCGAATCCGACGTCGAACAGCGCGAGCGCCACGCCATCGCGATGAAGTACGCCATCCGTCGTGTCGCGGGCTCACCGGTCCGCTGGTTCGGCCTTGAGAACTCCAGTGTGTTCTACGAGTACGTGCCGTTGTTCACCAAGTTCAAGCCCGTCGACCGCATGGAGCGCGTAAGCGTGGAAGAGCGCCGGGCGTAAGTGCTCCGCGGCAATGAGACCGTGCGCCTCGCACCCCATTGATTCGACGATTCGAGCCCAAGGGCCGCGATGGAAATCCATCGCGGCCCCTTTTGTTGGTGGAGGCACCGGATAGAGCGACGGATTATTACACGCTGTGCACAGCCGTGTGCGGCTTTCACGGCGCCCCGAACGTGACCCGCCCCCCTCCAGTCGCGGCGCCCCGAGACGCATTGGCGGCCCTGGATAGACGCAAGTTCCGACCGCGCCCCCTAAACGTTGCGCTCCCAGGCGTGACCCGTGCCCCCCTCCAAACATTGCGTCCTCAAACGTGGCCTTCCCCCAAATGTCGCCCGCGCCCAGATGCTGCCCGTGCCCCCTCCCGGGCGTTGTCTACACTCCCCTAGATGCTGTCCATGCCCCTTTCCAAACACCGCATGTGTCCTCTCTGTGTGATTGGCTTTCAAAAATGTGTGGGGTTTATCGGCAATCCGGCCCCATACGCGAGTTTCGGCTTTTCGTTATCTGGGGTTTTATGCTCGCGGTCAGCTCTCTACATAACTCCGGTCAGATAAACCCCACACATTTTCAATTTGACCCCGGATTTCCCTTGATATAACGCTCTTCCAATCCCAAAACGAATTGGAGGGCCCATGCACGGAGAAAAAGACATTCTATTTGGCTTGAGTTCGTTTCGACTGCATCGCATTCCCTACCAGGTGCTTATGTTATGTCCTCCCATCCCTCCCCTGTGGGACAACGTGCGCGATCCGCTCCTGCCAAAGCACCCCGTGATGCACGAGATTCTTGGCAGCCCGCTCCACGTGCTTGTCACCAACAGAAAAGACCGCCGAACCGCAAAGAATGTCCGCACGCACCTCGTGGAATCCCGTCTACCCGCTGGGGCGATTGTGGACTCCGTCCTCGGCGTCCAAACTTGCTCGCCGCTTTTCACGCTGCTAACCCTCGCGCGCGGCCTCAACACCATCGAGCTCGCCATGGCCATGTACGAGTTCTGCGGGAATTTTTCCGTCTTTAAACCAAGTGAAGCAATCGAAGAGCTGCTCAAAACTCCCGAAGCCGCCGAGCTGAACAGGCAACCCGGAGCCTGGAAGAGGGTTCGCAGCTCGGCGGCAACCGCCTCGGGCAAAACGTCGTCCCTTTGGATGCGTCCTCCGCTCGTCTCACTCGACGAGCTGCACAGCGCCCTTGACGAATATCCGCATTTTCACGGTAAGAAAAAATTCAGTGAGGCGGCAAATCTTGTTACCGGCGTCACGTCTTCGCCCTTCGAGGCACAGCTTTCGATGCTGCTGGCTCTCCCGGAGTCGATGGGCGGCAAAGGCATGCCGCTCTTTACCAACAACGCAAGGATCGCCTTAACCAAAGAGGCGCGGAAAATGTATCCCCACAGCTTCATCCGCGCCGACCTGCTTTTTGAGGGCAACGAGAGCCGCCCCGACATCGACGTTGAATGCCAGGGCTCGATCATTCACGAGAATGAAAAACAGACGATCAGCGACAGCGACCGATCAACTGCGTTGGCGTCCATGAATATCGAGGTGCTCTGGATCACATATGAGAAGATATCGAACGCCAGCACGTTTCAATCCATCGCGGGCCTCATTGCGAGAAGAATCGATTACCCGCTCACCGAGTTAACCGGAGAAGCACGCAGGCGCGAGAACGAGCTCAGACGAAATCTCATGATCGATTGGTCGACGCTCGGAGGCCGCCCCATGTAGCCCAGTCGGTTGAATCCGTGGACCACCTTACCGCAGGCAGGTTGAACATGCGCGGCCAGCCCACCGCCAGCAAGGCGAGCCCATGCCTAACCGACCCACCGCCGACAAGGCGAGCGAGCACGACCAGCCCACCGCCAGCGAAGTGAGTCCATGCCCGACCAGCACGCCGCCAGCAAGGCGAGCCCAAGCCATGCCGCGCGGCCGCCGGAAAGGACAACCAGCGCGCCGATGAAACCCCACCGATTGAACGCGCGCCCGAGCCAACAAGAACGAGAAAATGGAAGCTTTCACGCTAAACAGGGGGTCTATTTTTAAAATGTGCGGGGTTTATTGGAAAGGTCTGAGTAGACCTCCTTTATTTCAAACGTTTTCGCAGTTGGCGGTTGAGAAAAATAGGCGTCTACTCCACCCCTCCGATTTAAACCCCACACATTTTAATTTCGAACACCCTATCAGCCATTTTTACATGATCTGAAATGCGAAAATGCCCCGATTTGGACCCGGGAGCACGGGCGGAAACGAATGGAAGGCCAAACTCAAAGCGAAAACGGGAACAGCTTGATGGGACGTGGTGTCTCCGGCCCGCCCTGCGACTCCCCGGCCCGACCTACGGCTTCCCGGCCCGCCCCGCGGCTTCTTGGCCCGACCTCCGGCTTCCTGGCCCCCTGAAACTTCTAGACCCGCCCTGCGGCTTCTTGGCCCATTCTATGAAAACTGCGACGAACCGCAGGCTATCGACCAAATCTCGACAATCCATGAGTACTATGTTCCCTTGTTGCTTACTGTTCACAGCGCATGGCATCAATACCGGACGAGCAGCGAGTCGCGTTCGAGCACGCGCCGCGCGTCCGCCGCAATACGTAATGAGCAAAGAAGAGGTCGTCGTATGTTCACTACCATCATTTCCCTTGCGGGGCTCGCCGCCTCCGCCTATCTGGGCCGACGGGAACTCAGCCGCCGCAAGGCTTCCGGGGAGCGCTCCGGCTTGGGCTGGGCTGTCGCATTTTGCGTCATGCAGCTCATCGCCGCCCTGCTCGGCGTGCTGGGCATGGCGCCCGATGACATCCTTTCCCCCATCGTTCTGAACTTGGTGCTCACGGCGTGTGCATGGGGCAGCTTTGCCCGCGACCTCGTGTGGCAGCGCGTGACCTCCTACATCGAGCGCGGCGCCCAGGCCGAGGCGCGCACATTCGCGCCCGACTGCGCCGCCTGCGACAAGTACGAAACCTGCGGCCACCGCATTGCCAAACCCGAGGACCTCACCCTCGCTGGACGCCTGGGGGCCACCCTTCGCAAGCTGGGGCGCACTGCCAACGCGCTCCTGCACCGCCCCACCGCCGTTCGCATCATCATCCTGCTGCTCGCGGGTCTCTTTGCCATGCTCGCACTCGAGATTCCCTCCAACCACGATCTCACGTGGTGCTACCCACTGTGCATCCTGCTCGAGTGGTCGCTCATCAGCGCCGTCATGATCGGCTTGTACCACCTGTTCCAGCGCCATGGCGTCGCCCCCGCCGTTATCGCTTTTGTACTGTGGGGCATCGGCATGGCCCAGTTCTTTGTCATCACGTTCAAGTCCATGCCCATCCAACCCGCCGACCTCTCCGCCCTGGGCACCGCCGCTGCGGTGAGCACCGGCTACGACTACATCTTTAGCGCCTTTGGTCTGTACGGCATGGCCCTGCTCGCGGTGTCGATGTTCCTGTGCTCGCTGGCATCCGAGTTCCGCGTCGCCCGCGCAGAGCGCACGCGCAAGCACGTGCTCGTTAACCTGCTCGTGGGAGTGTTGTGCCTCGCCGGCGTGACCGCGCACGTCACGCTCATCGACTACTACAACACCCTCAACATCACCGTGTACACGTGGCGCCCGCTCGAGAGCTACTACCGTCAGGGCTTTATCCCCACGTTCATCTCGAGCGCCCAGACCATCAAGCCCCCCGTGCCCGAGGACTACGACATGCAGGCGGCCCAGGAGCTCGAGAAGTCGCTCGCCGCGACATACGACGCCGGCGAGGGCGACGACGCCAGCCACGTGCTCGCGCAAAAGCAGTTTGACCAGGAAAAGCCCGCGGTCATCGCCATCATGAACGAGACCTTCTCCGACCTGTCGATTTACCAGAACATGCACGCCGGCTACAACGGCCCGCAATTCTTCAAGAGCCTCCCCGACGCCCTGGCGCGCGGCACGCTGTACGTGAGCGCCTACGGCGGCGGCACATGCAACACCGAGTTTGAGTTCCTCACCGGCAACTCCATGTCTTACCTGGGCTCCGGCGTGTACCCCTACACGATCTACGACCTCAACGAGACCAAGAACCTCGCCGCGCAGTTCAAGGACCTTGGCTACACCACCACCGCCATGCACCCCAACCACGGCACAAACTGGAACCGCGAGAACGTGTACAGCGGCTTTGGGTTTGACCAGTTCCTGACCATCGAGGACTTCCAGAACGCCGACAAGCTCCGCGGCATGGTGACCGACGCCGCCACCTACGACGCGATCCTCGAGATGCTCAAAACCAACGATGAGCCACAGTTCATCTTCGACGTCACCATGCAGAACCATTCGGGCTACGACACTGGCCTGCTACCTGCCGACAAGCAGCTCAACTTCTCCATTGACGGCGAGAGCAACGCCGAGGTCAACGAGTACCTGTCGCTCATCGAGGAATCCGACCGCGCACTCGAGCAGTTCATTGGTGAGCTGCGCGAGCTCGACCGTCCCGTTGTGGTGGTGTTCTTTGGCGATCACCAGCCGTTCTTCCCCGACAAGTACAACAACCGCTGGTTCCTCAACGAGGAGAAGGCAGACCACAACATGCGCCTGTGGACCACGAATTATCTCATCTGGGCGAACTACGACGTGGCGGGCAACGGCCAGGAAAGCGCCGACATCGACCTTTCCACGAACTACCTGGGCACCGAGATGATGAACCTCATCGGCGCGCCGCTTACCGACTATCAGAAGGCCCAGCTGGTCCTGCGCCAGGCGCTGCCGGCGATCAACACCACCGGCTTCCTCGACTCCGCGGGCTCCGTGTACTTGGCGAGCGTCAAGAGCGACACCAACGCGTCCGCCGACCCCGCCATGCCCGCGAGCTCGCTGCAGCAGGCCCTCGAGGCGCGCATGCAGTACGCGCAGATTCAATACCTCGAGCTGTTTGGCGACGGCAAGGACGTCTACACCAAGCAACATCAGAGCGCCGCGAACGAGACCGACCCCAACCTTGCCCCGGGCACAACCAAGATCAAGTAGCAAAAGGTGCCGTGGACAAAAAACCGGATCGCTCGAATGGTCCGGTTTGGAGGTCCACATGCGCGCCTCGACGGCGTGAGCCTCCTTGGCGCAACGCGCATGCGCAATGCACATGCGCAAGATGCCGCCATCACAAAAGGCTCGCCGAGAACGATTCTCGGCGAGCCTTCTTCTTTGAGGGCTGTCGTGGGGCCTTTGGGCGACCAAAGGGTGCAGCCCACATCCAACATGTCGGTTCAACTTCAAGCTACAGACCGCGCCCGCCATGCCGAACCATCTACCGACCACGGATCGCGAGCAGGACAAAGCCACGTGATGGCGAACCGCGGGCGCACATAAGCTACAGGTCGCGCGCGGAATAGAGGCGCACGGCGATGAACGAGCTCGCCGCGTAGACTGCAAGCGAGATCGCCAGCGCGGCAAAGGCGATCAATCCCAAGCCGCCGGTCGTCTCCGCAAGCTCAATCGCGCCCTTCACCTGGTCGAGCAGCGGCCCGCCGATGACGCCCAACACAAGGAACGGCGCCACGCTCAGGAATATCATGATGAACGGCAGGTACTGCGTCGCCTTGGTCATGCCGAACTTGAAATACGCCGGCAGCGTCACGCTGCATATGCACAGTCCGATGCAGGCACAGGAAATCGATGCGGCGAGCGTCGCCTCAAGCTGCTGATTGTCCCAGACGGCGAGGTTTGCCAAAAACTCCGGCAACACAACCGCGGACCCCAGCGCGATAAACGCCGTCATGAGCACTGCCGCAACGGCAGCAGCAGCGATGGCCAGCAGCAGGTTGAGCGCGTAGCGGCCCTGCACCACCTCGCGACGCGTCACGGGCATGACCAGGCGATACGACCCCCAGCCGTTCTGGTCGTCATACCCCGAGGCGCTCATCGACACGCTGAACGTCACCATCAAGAACGCCACGCCCGGCACGGACGTCAGCGAACCCATACCCGCAACCAAACACACAATCACAATTAGCATTGTGAACGTGATCTGCTTGAGGTACTTCTTGAGCACCGCGAGCTCCATCTTCATCATGCGCAGCATTACCGCTCGCCTCCTTTCGCGTTGTTGGCACCCGCCCGCATCGGCGCACCCGCCCGCATCGGCGTGCCCTTCAACATAAGCGCCATGTAATCGTCAATCGTGATGCGATCACACGGAATCTCGGGGAACGCCTGCATAAAGGCGAATCGGTCGCTCACCAGCACGTCGATGCCGTACTCATGGCGCATGTAACGCTCAGCCAGCTGACTGGATACGCCCTCGTTCTGCAGGCGCTCAAAATCGACCGCACGGCAGCGAGCGACGCCCATCATGTCGCAAATCTCATCCTTGGCGCAGCGGAACACCACCCGTCCCTCGTCGATGCAGAGCACCTCATCGGCGATCTTGTCGAGGTCGCTCGTGATATGACTGCTCATGAGGATCGCGTTGACCGGTTCGCCGTTCGAGCCTTCAACCGCCACAAAGTCGCGCAGCAGATCGAGCACCTCATCGCGCGCCATAGGGTCCAAGCCCGCCGTCGCCTCATCCAGAATGAGCAAGCGCGGCTGATGCGCCAGTGCGCACGCCAGGCTCAGCTTCATACCCATACCGCGCGAAAGGTCCTTGACCGTCTTGGCGCGGTCGAGCTTGAAGCGCCTGAGCATACGCTCGAACATATCCGCGTCCCAGGCGCGATACGCGCACGCCATGAGGCCGCCCACCTCGCCAACCGTAAGATGCGGGGGCAAAGATACCGTGTCGAATACCACGCCCACCTGCTCGCGCATCTGCGCCGCCTCGCTCGGTGCGCAGGTGCCCACAGGCACGCCTAAAACGGTCGCCTGACCGCCGTCGAGACCAATCAGCCCCAACAGCGCTTTGATGGTCGTCGACTTTCCCGCGCCGTTCTGGCCGATAAAGCCCACAATCTGGCCCGCGTCCACGGTGAGGTCCACCGCATCGAGCGTAAAGCCGTCGTAGCGCTTGGTGATCCCGCGCGCATCGATGAGCCGTTCCATACTCATTTACTCGTCACTCTCCATCAGGACGGTCATCATCTCCACGAGCTCGGCGGCACTCACGCCGATGGCGCGCGCACCCTCGATGGCACGCAGCAGATGACCCTCTACCTCGCGCAGACGCTCCTCGCGCAAAAGCTCGTCGTTGCCGCCGGCAACAAAGCTGCCCTTGCCCTGCACGGTCTCGATGAACCCCTGGGCCTCGAGGTCGGCATAGGCGCGCTTGGTGGTAATCGCGCTCACACGCAGGCTGTTTGCGAGCGCGCGAATCGAGGGGAGCTGCTCGCCCGCCACGAGATTGCCAGCCATGATCTGATCTTTGATCTGGCTCGTGATCTGCTCGTAAATGGGCTTTGAGCTCGAGTTTGAGATGATGATGTCCACAAACAGTTTCCTTCCCAGTTGGCTCGCAAGGCGTCCCTTGGCGAGCGCTACGGCCCAGGTCGACGTCCTACCTGCGCCATAACCGAGTATAGTGTATATACTCGATAAGTACAGTATATACACACCTATGCACAGCGCAATACCCATCTTTATAAAACGACCCTCGAAGAAAACCTTCGAGGGTCGTCACGCGAATCATCGATGGAACGGGTGCCTTTCCAAACCAGCACACGCCACAGAACACCTGCTACGCCAGGCGGGCACCCACCATCTGAGCGGCGGCGGGCTTGTCAAAGTTGCCGTTCGTGGCCTTGGTCAGCGCACCCATCACACGGCCCATATCCTTCTTGGACTCGGCGCCGACCTCGGCGATAACCTGCTCAATCAGGGCAGCTAGCTCGTCGCCGGACACCTGGGCGGGCAGCAGGCTCTCGAGCACCGCCACCTGCTCGCGCAGGTTCTGCGTGCGCTCCTCGTTGTTGCCGGCCTTCTCGGACATCTCGAGTGTCTCGTTGGTCTGCTTGAGGGTGCGCTTGATCTGGGCGGTCGTCTCCTCCTCGGTGATCTCGTGCGCGCCGCCGCGCGACGCGGCGTTCTTGAGCTCGCCCAGCACCAGGCGCGTCACGCCCAGGCGCACCTTGTCCTTGGCCTTCATCGCAGCGACCATCTCGGCATGCAGCTCTTCGTATGTCATGTCAAACTCCTCACTTTGCACCGGCGCGCCAAGCGTATCGGGCACCCCGTCCGAACGGCAGGGCGCCCGCAACGAATTTACTTCGTGGAATCCTTCTTGCCGTCGGCATCCTTCTTGTCCACTTTGTCGCCCTCGGCCAGCGCCTTGTCCATGTCAACGTTGTACGGAACCTCCTCGGGCATCTCGTTGATCTTGATGTCCGCCTTCTCGGTGTACTCGGTCAGCCACTCGGAGTACTTCTCGCTCTCCGCAGTCGTCTTGATGCGCTCGGCGATGGCGTCGCGAATCCCCTCGGGCACCTCGTCGATGCTGCTCACAGTCTGCACGTTGAACTGCCCCGTGCACTTGATGATGTGGTAGCCGTACGTCGTCTTGACCAGCCCGCTCATCTGCCCGTCGGAAAGGCCGCTCAGCGCGTCCTGGTACTCGGTCACAAACGTGGTGAGCTTGTCCCAACCCACATCCCCGCCGTTCTTGGCGGAACCGTCCTCGGAGTACTTCTCGGCGGCCTTGGCGAACTCGATCTCGCCGGCGTTCAGCTTGTCGAGGACCTTCTGGGCCTTGGCCTCGACCTTGGCACGCTCCTCCTCAGTCGCGTCCTCGGCCACCTTGAACAGGATGTGCGAAGAGCGGCGCGCGTCGTTGTAGGAACCGAGGTTCTCGTTGAGATACGCGACGATGTCCTCGTCAGAGGGCTTCTTGACGCCCGCGACCTTCTCGCGCAGCTTCTGCTGGGCCAGCGAGCTCTTGATGTTCTCGAGGTAGGTCTCCTTGGTGAAACCGAACTGCGAGATCGTCTCCACAAAAGCGTCCTCGTCGCCGCCGTTGCCCTCGACGGCGTCCTTCCACGCCTTGTCGAGGTCCTCCTGCGTCACCTTGATGCCGTAGTCCTTCTCGGCCTGCACGAGCAGGTACTGGCGAGCGATGCTGTTGATGACGTTCTCGCGGTAGCTCTGGGGCGTGAGGCCCTGCTGGGACAGGTACGTCGCCCAGTCCTTGTCGCTCTCGTATGCGGACTGTCGCATGCTCATGATCTGCTCGGTCACGCTGTCTTCCTTGATGTTGACGCCGTTGACCGTGGCCGCAACACCGCCGGTGAGCTTGTAGTCCTCCTTGGACTGTACCTCGTTGAGAACGCCGGAGCACGCCATGGCGCTCACGGAGAGCAGCATGGCCGCGATGCCGATTGCCACCAGCACGATCTTACCGGTCTTGGAGAGCTTCTCCTTGCGCTCCTGCTTGACCTGCGCCTTGGTGGGCTCTGCCTGCGGGGCCGCCTCACGCTTGATTTTTGGACTTCTCTTGCTGGCTGCCATAGTGGGGGTCTTCCTTCGTCGGTCCATGGGGACGGTATGCATGCCGCCGATACTCACAGATGTTGTTATTGTCTCACAGTTTCCTATCTGGGATGCCCGCCGCGCACAGAACGGCATGAGCCCCATCTCCCGCGGTGACCATTCCAGATGGGAAAATGCGGGGCCCTCCGCTGGTGCAGAGAGCCCCGCATGTCGTGCGCGCGGAGTTGCTTAGCGCGCGTTGCGACGGCGGATGACCACACCCGCCACGATGGCGGCGACCGCAAGGGCGCCGACGCCACCGATCACGAGCGCGGAGTTGTCGCCCGTCTGCGGCAATCCGCTATCCGGCTTCTGGGTTCCGGGCTTGTTCTGACCGGACTGGTTTTCGTTACCGGAGCCAGGACCCTCGGGGCCAACCGGCGGGTTCGGGTTCGGGTTGGGATTGGGGTTCGGGTTCGGGTTGGGATCAACGGAGCCATCGTCCTTGGGATCGAGACGCAGGTCGACAACGCTCTGCGCCACCTCGCCCATCAGAGCGTAGACGGAGTTAACGTCACCACTCTGGTCCTTGAGCACAGTAGCCGCCTCGTCGAGCTTGGCCGCAAGCGCATTCCAGGTCTCGTCAGTGAAGGTGTCGTGCTTGCACGAACCATCCTGCTTGATAGCCTTGGCAGCATCGACCAGGGTCTGGAGACCGGCGAAGTCGGGTGCAGCGGCGGCGTCCATCAGACGCAGCTCGGCGGCAGAGGCAAAGTTGCCAACGGACTTGGTCCAAACGATCTTCACGGCCTTAACGTTATCCTGGCGATCGAACTTGAGGGATACAGGGTTAACGCCATCAAGCTTGACCGTGCCACTAGCAACCTTGGTGAAGGTCTTGCCGTCCTGGCTCACCTCAATGTCGTAAGCCTGCATATTGCCGTTCGTACCGCTCTGGCGCGGGGTGTACACAAAGCCGTCAACGCTCATCGGCGTCTCAGAAGAGAGCGTGATGGAGATCGGCAGCTTGTTCTCGCTGTACTTGGAGTGCCACATAGTGCCAACGTTGCCGTCCAGCACCTTAGCAGCAACCTCGGCGCCGCCCTGCTCGGAGCTGGCAACGGCCTTGAGGCTCGCGGGATCGACGAAGTTTAAATCGCCACCGGTCCTGAGCTCGAGGTCGTTGAGGGCGTTCACAATGGCGTTCTCGTACGCGTCAACCGTGGACTGCATGCTCTTGGGCAGGTCCTCGCGAACCTGGGCCCAAGCGGCCTGCACGCCGGCAACGGACTCCTCGGTGAACAGACCATTGAGCAGAGCCGCGGCATCGCCGTCAAGCTGGAGCTGCGCATAAGCGTCCAGGCGGCAGTAGTCCGCCATCTCGTAAGAAGGCTTGCCATCCTCACCAGTGAGCAGGGCCTCGATCTTGGTCACGAGGCCGTCGATGTCGGCCTGAGCCGGGTTGGAGCGCTGGAACAGCGCGTACGCCTGATCAAGAAGCTCGCGCAGGCCAGGGACATCCTGTGCGGCGAGCACGGACTCGGCGGTGATAACCGCGTAGTCGAGCTCCATGGTGGAGGCGAACTCACCAGCGGTGGAGATGCGGACATCGTCCACGTAACCCTCGAAGGCGTTCTCGGTGGAACCGATCTTGTTCACAGGGAACATGCAGGTCGCCTTGAGCTTGTTGCGGCTACCGTTGCCGGTCGCGCCGACGGTCTCAACCTTCTCGCCGTTGACGTAGAGCGTCGTGACCTCGAACTCGTTCTTGAACTCGAGCTCAACCCACTCGTCGACCGGCAGGGTGTAGTTGAAGGAGTAGTCGTGGTTCTCACGGGTGATGCCGACCTTGCCGGTGTCCTTCTGGACGGCCTTGATCGTGCCGTACTCGGATTCGAAGAGAACCTGCTCATCGGTGGAGGCGCTGGTGCGCTTGACCTTGACGCGCAGGTCGTTGCCCAGACCCAGGGTGGTGAGGGCGTCGTCCTTGACGGACACGTAGGACCCACCGCCGTTGAGCTTAAGGGCCTGCTTGCCGTCGACCTTGGCGATCTCGGCGTTCTTGCCCTTCTCGAGGTCGCGGTTCATGGCAGAGGAGTCCGCGAGGGTGCCCTCCATGTTCCACTGGGCGTACATGCCGTTCTCATCGGCAGCAGCCTCGTAGCCGAAGTTCGTGTTCGGGGCGTCACCGATCTTGGCATACAGAGCCTGAGAGTCGGCCGCGCTCAGAGAGCCCTTGCCCCAGCAGTTGGCAGCGAAAGCGCCGAGAGCGCCGTCGATACGATCGTAGATGTCGTACTCAGACATACCGTTCTCGGAGACGTAGCACATGTCGTTCCACACGGCGAAGGCGCCACCGGCAACCTGCGGGTCGCCCGCAGGAATGGCAATGCCGTTCACAGCGTTCAGCGGATCGTTGTAGCAGTGCTCGTAGCTCAGGTAGTCATAGTAGTAGCCTGCGTTCGGAACGATGTAGAAATCGCCGTCGTTGCAGTCGATGAGCTCGAAGCCATCCTCGTACATCTTGTCGATGTTGGCATAGCCGAAGTTCCAGAGGTTGATCTGGCGACGCTGGCCGTCCTCGGAGATGCCCGGAACCTTGACGGAGCCGTCACCGGCGATGGAGGTCAGCGAGCCCCACACGCGGGCGGTCTTGTCATGGTCCTCGACGTACTTAAACATGTCGTTGTTAAAGCGGCGGAACGCGTTGGGGGCCGCACCGTACTCGTCGGCACCGATGTGGATCACATCGGCATCGGCGAAGACGTCGTCAGCAGCAGTCGTGCCGTCCGCGTTGGCGTCGAGGTACTCGTTAAAGATGTCCTGAACGAACCCGATGGACTCGGCGTACTGGTTCTTGAGGTCGAGGTGGTCGTTCTGACGACCGCTCGTACCCGTGCGCAGGTCCGGACGCACCTTGGTGAGCGCCAAGGAGTGAGCAGGGGTGTCGATCTCGGGAATGATGTTGACGCCGAGGTCCTTGGAGTGCTCGATGAACTTCTTAAAGTCGGCCTTGCTGTACCACACGTCGGTGGACGTCAGGTCAGCCTGGTTCTTGCCGCCGTTGCCGCCCTTCTTGACGTTGGACTCAAGACGGAAGCCGGAGTAGGCCTTCATCGGATCCTCAAGATTCTCAAGACCGATGAAGTTGTCGTTCAGGTGAATCTGGAAGTCGTTCATCTTGTAGAACGACAGCTGCTTGGTCATCTGCTTGAGCCAGTCGAGCGTGAAGGTCTTGCGGCCAACGTCCAGGATGAAACCACGGACCTTGTACAGCGGGTAGTCGCGGGTGGTACCGACGGGGAAGCTGTTCTCGCCCGTCTTCATGCCCTGGAGAATGGTCTTGCCACCCCAGTTGGCGCCAGCGACCTCCTCGGCCGTCACGATGATGCGGTCGGCCTTGGCCTCCAGCAGGTAGCCCTCGTCGCCGAGGCCCTTGGAGGCATCGTCGGTCAGGGTAAAGAAGATGTCACCCGCAACGGCAGAGGTGCCGGCAACGGCCTTGACGCCCGCGCCGGTGATCACGGAGTAATCAGACGCGAACTCCTCGGCCATGGCCTTGAGGGACTCGGAGCCGTACACCACGCGCTTGGCGGCAGACGCGGCGAACTGACCCTCGCCGCCAGCCCACTCGCGGAGCTCGGGGAGCACCTGCGGGGCAGGGTTGGCACCGGCGGTCATGGAGCCGGGAACGGTAACGTTGAACTCCTTGAACGCGTAGTCCGTGTTGTCCTTGGTGTTCTCGATCTTGAAGGAGGCCTTAACCGTCACATCGGAGATGGGGCGGTAGATCTTGCCGTCCGAGCCGATGACCTGCTCGTAGTCGGTACCGTTGTACTTGATCTTGTAGCCGGCGGGAAGGTCCGTGGGCAGCGTGTACTCGAGCTCGGTCGACTCAGCGGTGACCGGCTTGACCTCAATGTCGTTGAGGTAGTCGGCAGGCTGCTTCTCGGGCGCGGGCGGGGCCTCGTTCCACACCTCGAACTCCATGCAGGAGGCGCCCCAACCGACGACTTCAGTGATCTCGACCTTCACATAGCGACCCGAGACGGCAGGATCAAGGGTGATCTTGCTCGTGGCGTCCTTGTTATCGGAGGTCTGATAGATCGGATTCCCCCACTTCGCGGATGCGGGATCATTCCAACAGGCCTCATCGTTGGAAACGTAGATCTTGAACGCCTTGGAGTAATTCCGCGCGTCCTCCCACATCGCCTCGATGTACTTGAAAGACTCCTCCTTGCCGAGGTCGATGGCAAGCCACTGCGGACTCCCCGCCGAGGGCTTGGTCTCGGTCATCCAGCGATCGGCCTTGCTGTTCTTCTTCTTGCCATCGACAGCGCGAGCACCGTTCTCATTGTGATAGTCCTTGCTCGCCTTGGTCGGCTTCTTGAGCGCAAGGTTCGTGGCCTCCGCAGGCTTCTCGGGTGCCTCGCCCGAAATGTTCTTGATTTCGAGCTCAGAGCAGGACACGTTGGGGTACGCGCTCACCTTGGTGACTTCGAGCTTCACATACTGTCCGGTCACGGGCGCATCGAGCTTGATGGTAGAAACGCCGGAGGTGTTGCCCTTCACCGCCTTGTCGGGCTCACCCCAGTCGTCCTTGCTGTCGGATACGTAGATGTTGAAATCCGTAGCGTATTCCGTGTTGCTTTCCCACGTGAGTTCAAAGTAGTTCATCTCTTGGGAGGCCCCAAGGTCGACGTACGCCCACTGCGTCGGCCCCTGCTCCGCACTCCAGCGGCCCTTCTTGGGATCCTTGTTGCCATCAGTCAGTCTGCTTGCAGGCAGATTCTGATGCTCAGCGCTTGCCGTCACGGGCTTGTTCAGCGCCAGGTTCTCCTCAGCCGCGAACACCGGTTGCGCGGGAAGAACCATGGCCGCAGCACATAGCGCCGCGAGACCGCTGGCAACAAGCCCCCCCTTCCAGCGATGTTTCCTCATGCATCCTCCTTCATAGAGCGTGCCTTCCCATGCCGATCGTCCGCGATGCTTCCTACGGACATACCTATCCCTAGCATGGATTTTTATAACTCTATGAGAATTGCGGGGAATGCGTTTTGCGGTCCCGGCTCCCCGATATGCAAAAACGCGTCGAATTTATTCATACTTAAGTGGTTTGTTTGTATTGTTACCAATTGGTTGTAAACCTATATGAACTCGGGTTTTGTTGCGAGTTTTGCCTTGAGAAAGGCCCGCTCCTCCCCCGAAATCCCACCGACTTTGTTAGGTTTTGCAGTCTTCATAAGATCAGCACGTTTATGGAAGGCGGTAAACGGTCTTCATTTTCCGGTGAACGGCGTCCCTGCACAAGAAGAGGGCTCTCCGCTGCAAATCGCAGCAAAGAGCCCTCTTCTTCCCAATGATGCGTTCTCCCCCATGGGAAAACTACCCTCAGATCGCAATCGAAATCGCGCGTTTGCCCAGCTGAGGGACGCCCCTCAACCAAAATTGCGGCCGCGCGCTACCGGACCTCGACCGTGAGGTTCTCCCGCACACGGATGCGCCCATCGGCCAGCATCTGCACGACCTCCGGGTACAGCACGTGCTCGATGGCGTGGATGTGCTCCTCTAGCGTATCGACGTCCCAGCCCTCCTCCACCGCGAGCGCGCGCTGCGCGATGATGGGGCCCATGTCGTACGCCGCGTTGGCGATGTGCACCGTCACGCCGGTCACCTTGACGCCGCGATCAAATGCATCCTGGATGCCGTGCGCCCCCTGGAAGCTCGGCAGCAGCGCGGGGTGAATGTTAATCACGCGGTTGGGGAACGTGGCGAGCAGCGGCGCGTGCACCATGCGCATGTAACCGGCCATGATCACGTACTCGCAGCCTGCCGCGAGCAGCTCATGGGCGATGACCTCGTCGGCCTGAATGGGGTCGGCGTAGATCTCCTTGGAGAGCGTGAGGGTCTGGATGCCCGCCGTCTCGGCGCGCTTGAGGCCGTACGCGGAGGGACGACTCGACACCACGAGCTTGACCTGCGCGTTGAGCTCGCCCGCCTCGATGGCGTCGATGAGCGCCTGCAGGTTGGTGCCGGAGCCGGAAAGCAACACACCGATCGGAAGCGGGGCTCGCTCGGCCTCAGGTTGGGCAGCGCGTGCATCCTGCAGCTGGTTGATGTCGGGCATGCCGGAGGCGCAGGCCACCGCCGCGACCTCTGCCGCGACGGCGTCCAGGGACAGTTCGTCCTTACTGCTCATCGGTGTACTTCACCTCGCCGGAGCCGGCGATGCAGGTGCCCACGCGGAACGGCTTCTCGCCCAGGGCCTCGAGCGCCTCGGTCACGGCGGCCTCGTCTTCGGCGGCCACAATCAGCATGAGGCCAACGCCCATGTTGAAGGTCTTGCAGGCCTCGTTGGGCGTCAGGCCCGCCTGCTCGGAAACATAGGTGATCACCGGCGGGACGTCCCAGCCCATGGCGGCGCCGTTGCGGTCCACCACGGCGTCGACGTTCGCGGCGAGCGCACGATTGAGGTTCTCGGTGATGCCGCCGCCCGTGATGTGCGCGATGGCGTGGACCTTGGAACCAGCCTCGCCGCGCAGCAGCTCGAGGATGGGCTTGACGTAGATGCGGGTGGGAGCCAACAGCGCGTCGGCCAGGGTGAGGCCGTCGGCGATCTGGATGTCCTCGAGCTCGGCCTTCTTGGCCGCGGCCTCGGGCGTGCCGGGCACGATGCCATCGACGCCGATGACCTTGCGCACCAGCGAGTAGCCGTTGGAGTGGACGCCCGTGGAGGGCAGGCCGATAATCACGTCGCCCTCGCGCACGTTCGCCGAGTCGAGCATCTTGGGACGGTCGACGACGCCCACGGTAAAGCCGGCCATATCGTAATCGTCCGGGCGCATGACGCCGGGGTGCTCGGCCATCTCGCCACCCACGAGCGCGCAGCCCGCGAGCTTGCAGCCGTCGGCCACGCCCTTGACGATCTTTGCCATGTGCTCGGCCTCGATGTGGCCGATCGCAACGTAATCGAGGAAGAACAGCGGCTCGGCGCCGGAGGCGAGGATGTCGTTCA
>SAMEA3387477__coassemble_1419_pt1 | contig 26593 bp, 21 predicted proteins | sample SAMEA3387477__metabat2_high_PE_028 | metagenome-assembled genome bin SAMEA3387477 (sample SAMEA3387477) | Felis catus | biome: Faeces | place: United Kingdom | collected 2012
TTACAAAATTGCCCACTACGACGAGCTGCTCGCCGGGCGCGGAAGCTGCAGCGCGGTGGGAACATGCGACGCAAAGTAGCATCTGTCGCCGCCTGCACGCAGCAACGCGGCAGGCCCACATAGAACTCACTCGCTGTCTCTGACACCTGCGAGCCCAAACAAGAAAGGAATCACGCTCATGAAGGTATTGCTCGTCAACGGAAGCCCGCATAAGAACGGCTGCACCAACCGCGCCCTTGAGGAAGTTGCGCGCACGCTTGCCGAGCAGGGCGTGGAGGCGGAGATCTTTTGGATTGGCGCCAAGCCGATCGGAGGGTGCGTGGCATGCGGCGGTTGCAACAAGCTCGGCCGCTGCGTGTTCGACGACCAGGTAAACGAGTTCCGCCAGCTCGCCGCGCACGCCGACGGCTTTGTGTTTGGCGCTCCGGTCCATTACGCGCATGCCGCCGGCAGCCTGCTCGGCTTTATGGACCGCTTGTTCTACGCCAATGGGCGCGCGGGGCGACCAAACGTGTTCGCCCACAAGCCTGCCGCCGCCGTGCTCAGCGCCCGCCGCGCCGGCACCACGGCGTCGTTTGACGACATCAACAAGTTCTTCACCATCTCGCAGATGCCCGTGGTGAGCTCCCGGTACTGGAACAACGTCCACGGCACCACCGCCGAGGAGGTCGAGCAAGATAAAGAGGGGCTCGTCACCATGCGCATGCTCGCGCGCAACATGGCGTGGATGCTCCGCTGCATCGAGGCCGGTCGCGCCGCGGGCATCGAGCCGCCGGCGATGGACCCGGACATGGAGTTCACGAACTTCATTCGCTAGACGGGCAGAAAGAAGGGCGACATCCACCCTCAACTGGATGGATGTCGCCCCTAACTGGGCGGATGTTGCCCCTCAACGCCTCGACGCCACCTCCAAACGAGCAGGCGCCGCCCCCCAACCGGGTAGACGCCGCCTCCAACCGGGTAGGCACCGTCTCTCGCCAAGCGTGTGCTGCCCTTGATCAAAATAGCACCCTGAGATGAGTGGGCGCATGAACAACGGGCCGGCCCACACTGCGCCCCGCACTCATGAAAGCACAAGGCGGTTGCGTCAACCCTGATCGCAAGCAGACCTGCAAGCGCACGGTCGCGGCGCCCTGCACGCGGGCGATTGCGACCGCTCTACCCGCGAGCGGCGTCGACGAACGCGCGCCACAGCTTGAAGTCCGTCTCGAGCGTGCGCCAGGTGTACTCGGGGTGCCACTGCACGCCCAGGCAGAAGCGCTGGCCCTCGACCTCGATGGCCTCGGGCACGCCGTCGGTCGCGACGGCGGTGAGGCGCACGCCCTCGCCGAGCTTGTCCACGCAGCAATGGTGGCTCGAGTTCACTTGGACCTCGCCGCGCCAATCGAGCACGCGCGACAACAGCGAGCCGTCCTCCACGACAATGGGGTGCGCGGGGTCGTGCAAAATGGGCAAATGGCGCCAGTGCACCATGCCCTCGGGAACGGGCAGGTTCGGCACGTCCATGCACAGGGTGCCGCCCAGTGCCACGTTGAGAATCTGCATGCCGCGGCACGTAGCGAAGAGCGGCTTGCCCGCGGCCAGCGTGGCGCGAATCAACCGCAGCTCAAAGGCATCGCGCTCGTGGCATAGCAACCGCTCGTCATAGGGCTCTTCCTCGCCCCAGAGCGCCGGGTCGACGTCCTGGCCCCCGGGAATGGCAACGCCGTCGGCCATGTCGATATAACGCGCCAGCACGTCATCGTCGTCGGTGAGTGACATGATGAGCGGCACGCCGCCCGCGGCAAGGATCGCATCGAGAAACACCGTTGCACCTGTCTCCTCGGGCGCCAGGCGTTCGGGCATTTTCAGGCAGGGCTGGCACTGCTCAAGACGCGGGGCGACGAGGATAATCGGTCGGTTCTGTGCTGCCGTCATGGTTAATGCCCCTTAATCGAATTCAGGAAGTCGCGGGCGCGCTCCGACGTGGGATGGTCGAAGAACTCGTCGGGGGTGCCCTCCTCCACAATGGCGCCGTCCGCCATGAACACCACGCGGTCGGCCACGCGGCGGGCGAAGTTCATCTCGTGCGTGACCACGATCATGGTCATGCCCTGGCGCGCCAAGTCGACCATGACGTCGAGCACCTCGTTGATCATCTCGGGGTCGAGCGCCGAGGTCGGCTCGTCGAACAACATCGCCTTGGGGTGCATGGCGAGCGAGCGGGCGATTGCCACGCGTTGCTGCTGACCACCGGAAAGCTGCGCCGGCACCTTGTGCGCCTGCGAGGCCACCCCCACGCGCTCGAGCAGCTCCATGGCGCGAGCCTCCGCCTCGGCCTTGGGCAGACCCAGCACCTCGGTGGGGCCGAGCGTCACGTTTTGCAGGATGCTCATGTGCGCGAACAGGTTGAAACTCTGAAACACCATGCCCAGCTCGGCGCGCATGGCCGCAAGCTCCTTGCCCTCCTGGGGCAGAGGTTGTCCCTCGATGAGGATTTCGCCGGAATCGATCGTCTCCAGGCGATTGATGGCCCGGCAGAGCGTCGACTTGCCCGAACCGGACGGGCCGATCACCACCACGACCTCGCCCTTGTCCACGGAAAGGTTCACATCCTTGAGCACGTGCAGGTCGCCGAAGTGCTTATCCACATGGCGCAGCTCGATGATGGGGGTAGCCTGAGCGGCGCGATCGGTTGAGGTTTCTACGTTGAGGGTCATATCGAAATCCGTTCTCTCAAAAGGCAAGGGGCGGGCGCGCCGGAAACGTGGGCTCCACTCACGCAAGACAGGCGGCGACATAGCAGGTTGGCGGGCAAGACAGCTGGTTGACGGACAAGGCGGCTGGTTGGCGGACAAGGCAGTTGGTTGACGGGCAAGGTGGCCGGTTGTCGGCAGTTGGTCAATGGACAAAGCAGCCGCTTGACGACAGCTGGATGGCGAGCGAGACAGCAGGCTGACGGCGGCCGGTTGATGGACACCTAAATCATAGGGGCGCCCTGCCGAGATGCCAGAAGGAGGGCTCCCCCGGCTGCGAAGCCCCGCGGGCCGCGCAACCTTACGCGGCGTCCTGCGGGCAAGCCGACGCTACGCGGGGCTGGTGCTGTAGCGGCTCACCACACGGGTACCGCTGCGGCGCGCGACGTACACGGACAGCTGGTTGATGGCGTAATTCAGCAGAATGTAGATCACGGCCACCACCAAATACGTGCTCACCAACGCATCGTAGTTGGTGATGAGCACGCGGGCGTTCTGCAGCATGTCCGGGTAGCTCACCACGTACGCCACGGTGGTGTCCTTGACCACCACGACCAGCTGGGAGATGAGCGAGGGGATCACGTAGCGGATGGCCTGGGGCAGCACGATCTTGAGCTTGACGCGAAACGGCCGCATGCCCAGCGCCAAGGCGGCCTCGGTCTGCCCGCGCGGCACGGCGTTCATGCCGGCGCGAAACACCTCGGCGAGCACGCCGGAGGCCGCGAGCGCCACGGGCAGGGTGATCATCCAAAACGACGACATCCGGATGCCGTACTGCGGCACCACCAAAAAGAAGAAGTAGATGAGCAGCAGGCTAGGCACGCCACGGAAAAAGTCCGTGACCACACGGCACAAGGCCGCGAGCCAGCGCATCCCACTCGTCCGTCCTAGCATGAGGGCGAGGCCCAGCACCAGCGCGATGGCGCCGGCGGTGAGCGCCACCGTGAGGGTGCCGCGCAGGCCCGCCATCAGGTACGCCCAGGTGCTCCCCCAGGTAAAGAACTCCCAGTAGCGCGGATCGAGCTGACCGGTCGCCCAAAATTGATACACCACAAAGCCCAACAGCAGCGCCACCAGCACCGCCGAGACGGCCGTGCCGATGCGGATCTTCATGCGCGTCTTGGGTCCCGGAGCCTCGTAGAGGGCATCGCGGATGCTGAGCGGCGCTGCGACGCGAGCGCCCGCCTTGGTCTGTGCACTCATCGCGCGATCCTCACTTTCCTATCGATGCGGTTGCCAACGAACGCGATGGCAACCGCCGTGAGCGCGTACCCGGCAGCGGAGACGGCGAACGCCAAGATGCCGCCCGTGGCACGCGTGTTGATATAGGACACGACGCCCGTGAGCTCCGCCGGGTCGAGCGGCACCTGCGAGCCCAGCGAGGTGGTGAGCATCACGGCGATGAGCAGGTTGGTCATGGGCAGCACCGTGGTGCGCAGGGCCTGCGGGATCACGATGCGGCGCAGCATCTGCCCAAAGGAGAGCCCCAGCGAACGCGCTGCCTCGATCTGCCCCACGCCGATGGTGTTGATGCCGCTCATGAAGTTCTCCGACCCGAACGCGGAGGCCACGAGCACGACGGTGAGGATCACGCAGGTGCGGTACGGCAGCACCAGGTTCAAGCTGGGCAGGGCGTACACGATGATGATGAGCAGCGACACGCCCGGGATGTTGCGAAACACCTGCACGTAGCCGTCGCCCAGCCAGCGCAGCGGCTTGAACGGGCACACGCGCAGCACCGTGATGCCGACGGCGAGCACCATGACCAGCGCGAAGCACAACGCGGTCATGCCCCATGTCGACAGCAGGGCGTCCACGTAGTTTTGCCCGTACGTGGAGAGCAGCTCGGATAAGCTCACGCGCCTCTCCTTCCCCCAAATCAATCGTTACCTGCGAAAATAATAGCGGAGGCACCCGCCTGCCCGCACGAGATGCGCCGAGCAAACGCGAGTGCCCCCGCCCAATCACCCCTCGCGTAGAGCCCGCCGCATGTGCGGGCCGCGCGGTGAGACCTTACAGTTCGCCGACGGTGGGCGGCTGCGGGACCTCGTCGATCTCGGCGCGGTCACCGATACAAAGCTTCCACAGCTCCTCCCACGTGCCGTCCTCCTCGATCTTGGCAAGGAAGTCGTTCACGAACGCCACGCCATCGGAGTCGAGCGGCATGCCGATGCCGTACAGGTCCTCCGGGCCAAAGGGCTCGCCGGCCATCTTGTACTTGCCCGGCTGCTTCATCATGTCAGAGAACAACATGTTGCGGTCGATCACGTACGCGTCGACGCGCTTTTGGGCAAGAGCCGAACGGGCCTCCTCGTCGGTCTTGAACTCCTGCAGCTTGGCGTCGGGGCAGAGCTCCTCCATGATGCTCGGGCCGGTGGAGCCGGACTGCGCAGCGACGTTCTTGCCAGCCAGGTCCTCGAGACCCTCGATGCTGTCGTTGTCGGCGAGCACTAGGATGGACTGCTGCGTGCTGTAGTACGGACCGGCGAAGGAGATGAGCTTCTTGCGGTCCTCGGTGATGGAATAGGTGGCGAACACGGCGTCAACCTGGTCGTTTTGCAGTACGGACTCGCGCGTGTCGGAGGTCACCTGCGTGGACTCGAACTTGGACTCGTCGCCCAAGATATAGCGCACGAGCAGCTGGGACAGACCAGCGTCGAAGCCACGGAGTTTGCCGTCTTTCTCGTTGAGCAAGCTAAAGAGCATGGAGGTCTGGACCACGCCCAGGCGCATGGCCCCGGCGTCCTTGATCTTTTGCGCCCACGTACTCGCGGCGATGGTGGCGTCGTCAGCCACGGCACCGGAGGCAATCAGCTTGTCATATGCCTTTGCATCGAGGGCCGCGGGCTCCTGGTCCTCGGATGCGTTTGCATCGTCCGAACCGGCGGGCGCAGGGGCGGGCTCGCCGCCGCACGCGGTGAGGCCCAAGGCGGCAACGCCAGCGGCAGCGGCGCCGAGCACCTGACGGCGGTTGAACATGAACGAACGAGTGCTGCTGCTCATGAGATTCCTCTCCCTTTTCATCGACATCACTTTAGTTTGCCGAAGCGATTGCATTATTTTGTCACATTTTTGCGACAAGTATGGTGTCTTTTACCCGCAGGCAGCAACTTGTAACAGCACGCAACGCGTCGGGCGAGGAAACTCCATGGCACCGCACCGCAAGGCCCGACATATCAGGAACTTTCGGTATTGGGAAGCTTAATGGCCATCGCCCGAGTAGACCGCGGCAAATTCCAACAAAACCCCAGTTGGCAGAAAGCAGAAATGACGGTCTACTCGATGAAGGACGAAAGAGCTTCCCAATTCCGAAAGTTTGTATGCCCAAATGAGCGCGAAGCCTAAAAATCGCGAAGCGCGGAGCGGATATCGGCGACGATCGCCTCGACGGTTGTGCCATTTTGAGCGAGTAGCTCTTCGGCGTCGAAACGGTCAGGAAAACCCTTATGCACGCCATAGCAAAGCACGCGGACGGCGGATGGGCCCAGGTACCGGGCGATTTTCTCACCCCAACCGCCCTCGAGCACGCCGTCCTCGAGCGTCACGAGCACGCGATGCGAAGTCGCGAGGCTATCCAAAGCGCGTTCATCCAGCTCGGTGGCAAAACGCGGATTCACCAAGGTGGGAGTTACATCTTGCTCGGTGAGTGCGTCGCACACCCGCTCGCCCAGGCCAAAGAAGCTGCCAAGCGCCAGCACTGCGACATCACCGCCAGCGCGGACCGTCTGGTAGCGCGGCTCGTCAAAGCTCACAGGGAGCCCCGCGCAATCGGCGTACGCGGCGTCGCGCGCCTCGCCGCCTCGTGCGACCGTCTCGCCTGCCTCCTCGTGAAGGACCTGCTCGCCAACAGTGCAACCCGCTTTCGCGGAGCACGGGGCGACGCCGGCGTCGACAACTTCGTTAGCCAGCAACTCCGGACGCGAGACCACGCCGTTACCGGGTACGCGAATCACCACGGGGCGCTCGTTTTGCGCAAGCGCCCAATCCAGCATGGCCTCGTACTCCTCACGACACACCGGCGCCAGGCAGCGCAGATTGGGCAGCGCTCCCTGCAGGGCAAGGTCGAAAAAGCTCAGGTGCGTGGCATCGGCGGTGCCGAACACCGACGAACCGAAGTCCAAAATGACTGCGGGCAGGCTGTTGAGGCACAAATCGTGCCAGAATTCATCGTATGCACGCTGCATAAACACGCCGTAGAGCCCCAACACGGGCTTGGCGCCGGCGCGCGCGAGGCCCGCCGCATAGGTGACCGCATGCTCCTCGGCAATGCCCACGTCCACGAACTGCTTGCCCGCGCGAGCGCGGCGCAGGGGCGTGAAGCCCATGATGTAAGGCGTGGCGGCAGAGATCGCCACCACACGGCGATCCGCCTGCATGCGGTTGAGCAGGTAGGCGCCCGTGATGCCGGCGTAGGTCTCGGTGTCCTCGCAGCGATTGCGCGGAAACACGTCGTACGCGCCCGACTCGATGTCAAAGGGGCCCACATGGTGCCAGTTCTCGGAGTCGGCCGCGGCGGGCTCGTAGCCGGCGCCCTTGGTAGTGCACAGGTGCAAAACAACCGGATGGTCAATGCCGCGAAGCTCGGCGAGCACGCGCTCGACGGCCGCCTCGTCGTTGCCCTCGGCCAAGAAACGGTAGTCCAGTCCCAGCGCACGGAACAGGTTGCACGGGGCTTTGCCCTCGCTCTCGCGCAGCTCGGCAAGATTACGGTACAGGCCGCCATGATTCTCGGCGATAGACCAGCCGTTGTCGTTGACGATCACGATCACACCGGTGCCGAGCTCGGCAAGATTGTCCAAGCCCTCAAACGCCAATCCGCCCGAGAGCGACCCGTCGCCAATCACGGCGACCACGTTATAGCGCTCCCCCGCCAGATCGCGCGCCTTTGCCATGCCGCAGGCAAGGCTCACCGAGGTGGAGGTGTGACCCATGGAAAAGAGGTCGTGTTCGGATTCGTCGGGGCTGGTAAAACCGGATAGGCCGCCGAACTCCGCGGGATCGAGGTAATTCGAGGCGCGACCGGTAAGCATCTTGTGCGCGTACGTCTGGTGCGACACGTCAAAGATGAGCTTGTCCGTGGGCGAGTCGAACACGCGGTGCAGCGCCACGGTCAGCTCGACAACCCCCAGGTTGGAACCGATATGACCGCCCACCGAGGCGGAACTCGTCAAGATGGCACGGCGGATCTCGGCGCACAGCTCGGGCAATGTCTCGGGCTCGAGGCGCTTCACGTCCTGCGGCGATGAAATGCGTTCCAGCAGCATGCGAGCGACGGACCTCCTTGTGTGCCGATAGATGGCTGTCTCTTACCGTAAGAGTACCAGTTTCGCACACTCCGGTGTTAAAGTTATGGGGCGTCGGATGAATGGGGCGCGAGAGAATCCCGCGCCATCCACCCGTAGGGACGGCTTTCTTTTACACATATCTGCCGCGATGCTCCCTATGCGCGGAGCGCGCACATGCGCGGTCGTCCCCCGTGCGCGCAGGCCCGGATGCGCCTGACCTGCGGCGTGAACGGTGTGCGGTGTTTTTACACTATGCGCGATGCGTGCGGCGCTTTTGCACCATGCGCGCCACCGTGAGCGCAAAGCCCACCGCAACGAGCGCCGCGGTCACCACATAGACGAAGCGGTGCCCGTACAGGAAGATGTCCGGCCTGCCCTCGACAAACGCCGTGACCGGACGGCCCGCCGCCACGCTCATCTGACCGTACAGCAGCGATGTGGAACCTGAAATGCCCACGGCCATGCCCAGGTAACGCGCCAGCGCGCTCGCACTGCCCGCAAATCCAAGCATCTCGACGGGCACCGACCCCATGATGAGCGAGTTGTTCGGCGCCTGGAAAATCGAGGTGCCCAGCGATGCGAGACCCAAGAACAACAGGATCTGCGGAATGCCCTCGCCCATGCCGAGCGTTCCGATGAGGAAGAGGCCCGTGGCAAACGTGGCCAGGCCAAGACACGTGAGCGGCTCGCAACCCACGCGGTCGGAGATCGCACCCGAGATGGGGCCCGCCACCGCGTTGACCAGCGGGATGATGCAGAAGATCAAACCCGAGAGGCCCGGGTCGAAGCCGCGGGCATCCTGCAGGTAAAACGGGGTCATGAGCTCATAGACGCCAATGGCGACAAAGCTGATGAACAGGCACGCGAGGTTCACCATGAAGCGCTTGTCGCGGAAGAGGTCGAGGTTGATGAGCGGCTCGGCGCAAGCGCGCTCGTGGCGCACAAACAGCGCGAGCAGCACGAGACCCGCCACCAGCGCGGCGACCACGAGCGGACCGGCATTGCTCTGCAGCATGGTGATGGAGAGGAACGTAAGGAGCATGCCCGGAATGAGCATGAGGCTGCCCACGACATCCATCTTGCCGGGCTTGTGGTCGTGCATGGCGCGAGGCAGGGTAAAGTGGCCAATGACCAGCGAGATGAGGCCTACGGGAACGTTGATGAGGAAGATGTACTCCCAGGGCAGCACCGCCACGATAAAGCCGCCGAGTACGGGCCCACACATCATGCCGAGCGCCACGAAGCTCGCCAGCAGCCCAAGGGCGCGGCCGCGCTCGCGCGCCGGGAACGCCTCGGTGATGATGCCCATGTTGTTGGCCATGGCCGACGCGCCGCCGATGCCCTGGACCGCGCGCGAGATCACAAGCGCGGGCAGCGTGGTGGAGAGGCCGCACATGAGCGAGCCGATGCTGAAGATCACCACGCCCACCTCAAAGCAGCGCACCTTGCCATGCAGGTCGCCCAGGCGGCCGAACACGAGCAGGAACGCGCACATGGTGAGCAGGTACACCGAGGAGACCCACTGGATCTGGTCGAGCCCGGCGTTCAGGGCTTTTTGCATGACGGGCAGCGCCACGTTGACGATGCTCGAATCGAGCGTCGTCATGAACGTCATGATAAGGACCGTGAACAAAATGGCCCACCTGCTCGGTGTCTTGACGGCATCGGTCGGGTGATTCATGCGCTTCCTTCCCACAAAACTTTCCCACAAAAAGAGCGGGCTCCCACCTCATAGCAGCTTGAGCTGGGAACCCGCGTCGGTTCGTTGTGGCTATTTTTACCATGAGGCGCCACAGACCTCCATGCAGATATTGTCACTTCATCGCAAAACCAAGGGCATCGCGGGCAGAGGCATAAACCTGCCGCGAAAGTTACCTCTCGATGGTCAAAAAGGACGCGCAACGCATATCTCCTCTCCGAGAGTTAACTCTCGGAGAGGAGATTGGACGTCCTGTAAAACAAAGGAAGCAAGGCGCGTAGAAAGCGCACCATGCGGGCGCGGGCAGGCTTTCGAGTGGGGCCGATCAGACTATCGAGCCGACTCGAGCTCGAGGAGGGCGCGCTTGCGATCGAGTCCCCCGGCATATCCCGTGAGCGCACCGTCGGCGCCCACCACGCGATGACACGGAATGATGATGGAAACGGGGTTGCGCGCGACGGCGGCACCGACTGCCCGTGCCGAGGTTGCGGCATCGGAGGCCTCGTACCCGGCCAGCACCGCATCGGACGAGGCTTGAGCCCCATGGGCGGCTATGGACAAGCCCCGCTCTCCGTGGGCAGTGGAAGCACCGGCAACATCCGGCTCCCCATCGGCCGCGTCCGGCTTCCCGCCGGCCGCATTCCGCTCCCCACTGGCCGCGCCCGAGCTCCCTAAACCAGCCGATGCGTTGGAGAGACCCCGACCACAAGAAGACGCAAGCGCTCGTCTGCCACCGATCTTGCGTGCAAGCTCGCCGTACGTGACCGTCTGACCATACGGAACCTCAAGCAACGCAACCCACACGGCATGCTGGAACTCAGTGCCCTCAACGTGCAGAGGGGGCGTCCAACGCGGCGCCTGACCGGCAAAGTACGCATTCAGCCACGCCCATGCACGCTCGAGCACGCTCACGGCAGCCGTGTTCTGAGGGTCGCTCACACTCATGGGGTTGCCCCCGGAGGTCGCATCGCAGCCCTCAATTACCTCGTCGGCAACCACGGGCGAATCACAAACAGCCGCATCGGTCTCCACCGCAGAAAACGCGCCTTTCTGCATGTCGAACGAGCGCTCATCGCCCGTGAGTGTGGCGCCGTAATGAGATTGGCCCACAAACCACAACCCGGTGAGCCCCTGCGCGTCGGCGGCAAGCGTTATGTCGCCCAACGGCGAGTGATAGGTGGTGATTATCATGCGAACGGCCCCTCTCGTCTAACCAGCCCATTGTACCGCGCGCGACGAGGCTGTGTGCAAAAGGGACCCGTCCCCTTTTGCACACAGCAGGGTTACTCGGGTCGCCGGTCAACGCAAAACCATTCGGGTCGCAGGTCGCTCTGATCGCACGGGCGCTCGACTCACAGGCCCGTCCCGATTGCAGAGTCCCTCGGGCTGCAGAGCGCTCAGAACGCCAGGCCACTCGGGCTGCGGCGTCACTCGGGCCGCAGGGTCACTCGGGCTGCGGCGCCACTCAAATCGCAGGGCCCTCGGGTTGCAAGGCCACTCAGAACACTAGGGCGCTCGGGCCACGGCGCCACTCGGATCGCAAGGCCACTCAGACATTTGGGCGCTCGGGCTGCGGGGCCGCTCGGTTACTCGGCGCTCTTAAGGGCGCCCACCATGTCGATCTTGTCGAGGCTACGGTTGGTAAAGCGGTTGATTATGAGCGTGAACACGAGCGACATCACCGATGCGAACACGTACGTCTGCGGCTCCACGATCGTGTCGAAGAACAGCGACGGCATGCGCAGCACGTAGGTGAGGAAGCGCGTGAGCACGTACCCCAGCGGCCAGCCGGCCACGATGCCGATGAGCGTGAGGATGATCGTCTCCTTGTTGATGTAGCGGTACACCTCGCGCCGCCGGAACCCCAGCACCTTGATGGTGGCGAGCTCGCGCTCGCGCTCGGAGATGTTCGTGTTGGACAGCGTGAACACCACGGCGAACGCCAGGGCGCCGGCCATGACCGTGACCACGTAGACCACCACGTCGATGATCTTGAAGCTCTCGCCAAAACTGTCGGCGATCTTGGCGGAGCTCGACACGCTCACAAAGGTATCGCCCGCGGCAAGCTCGTCGGCAAGCTCGATCTTTTCGGCGTTCGAACCGTCGAGGTTCGCAAAGAGGGCATTCGGCACGCACGGCTCGCCAAAGGCCTGCTCGTAGGCGTCCTCCGTCATGTAGATGAAGTTGCCCAAGAAGCTCACCGTGATGCCCTCGGCGCGAACCGTGCCCGTGCGCAGCGTGGTGTCCTGCACCTTGAGCTCGTCGCCTATCTCCAAGCCCAAGACTTGCTCGATGTTCTTGGTCACCAGCGCGCCGGCGCCCTCGCGCGGCAGCTCCAGGTCCTCGCCGCCGATTGCGGGCTGCAGGAACGTGGTGTTGGAGCCGTCCTCGGTGCGCATGTAGGCGGAAAGGTCCGCACCGTTGGGAACCACCACCAGCTGGACGCTCTCCTTGACGCCGTCGAGCTCGACCGTCACCGAGTCCACGCGCGCCTCGAGCATGGTGTCCACCTGGCCGGTGGCGCGCAGCTCGCGCTCGCCCTGGGCGAAGTCGTCATCGGTGGTCACGGCGAGCAGGTCGTAGCGCACGACGCCCTCGCTGCCGTACTGGCGCGGCTTGAGCGAGATCACCGTGTCGCGAATGCCCAGGCCGCAGATCATGAGCGCCGTGCATCCCGCGATACCGAACACCGTCATGAGGAAGCGCTTCTTGTAGCGGAACAGGTTGCGCGCGCTCACCTTGTTGAGGAAGGAGAGGCGGCGCCACAGGGGCGTGATGCGCTCGAGCAGGATGCGCTTGCCGGCACGCGGGGCCTTGGGGCGCATGAGCGAGGCGGGCGTTTCCTTGAGCACGTGGCGGCACGCGAGGAACGTTGCCCCCACGATGCCGACGGCGAACAGCGCCATGCCGAGCACCGCCGTGGTGGGGTTGTAATGCAGCTGGAACGCGGGAAGCGCGTACATGGTGCGGAAGATGGTGAAGATGACCTCCGGCAACACGATGAAGCCCAAGGCGTCACCCACCAGTCCGCCGGTCAGGCACGCCGAGAACGCATAGGCCAGGTACTTCGCCATGATCTGCGCACGGCTGTACCCGAGCGCTTTGTACACGCCGATGAGCCCTCGGTCCTCCTCCACCATGCGCGTCACCGTGGTGAGGCTGATGAGCACCGCCACCGTGAAGAAGATGAGCGGGAACACCGTGGCGATGGATTCGATCGAGCTCGCATCCGACTCCACGCTGGCGTAACTGGGCAGCGAGGTGCGATCCTGGATGTACCAGGTGGCACGCTCGATGCCGTCCACCTCGGTGCGCGCGCTTGCAAAGGCCGCCTCGACGTCCGCCTTTTGCTCGTCGAGCTCGGCCTGGCCCTGAGCTGCCTGCGCGGCACCCGCGTCGAGCTGGGCCTGGCCGCTGGCGAGCTGACGCTCGGCATCGGCGCGCTTGCGGTCGAGCTCGGCCTGGGCGGCCGAAAGCTGCGGCGCGCTCAAGGCGGCATCGGCAAGCATGCCCGCCTGGCTCGCGAGGACGGGCAGCTGTTCGCTCAAGCTCAGGATACCCGTCTTGATCTGGGCGATCTCGCGCTGCAGCTGCTCGATTTGCGCCTCGTTTTCTGGATAGGCGTCGACGAGGGCCCCCAGGCGTGCGGCGTCATCGGAGCTCAGGTGGCCCTGCTCCACGAGCGCGTCGAGCAGCTGGTGGACACGGTCCTTTGCCGCGGGGTCGCCCGCAGGCAGCTTTTCCACGGCGTCGCTCAACTCGTCGCACAGCGCAGCGCCTGCGCGGGCGCGTTCGGCGATGGCGTCGGCATAGGCGTCAATCGCCTGCGTGAACGGCGCTTTGGCCGAGGCGTCGCCGTTTTGCAGCCGCTGCCATTCGTCCGCTGGCCATGCGGAGCCCATCATCGAGGCGAGCGTGTTTGCCCCCGCCATGGCCGTATCGATCTGAGCGCGCGTGGCATCGAGCTGCTTTTGGGCCGCATCGAGCTGTTCGCGAGCCTGGTCGCCCTGCTCCGAAAGCTGCGCGGAACCGGCTGCGACCTGCGCCAGCGCAGCGTCGATCTGCTCTTGCGCGCTCGCGAGCTGCTCGTTCGCCGCGTCTTGCTGCTCGTCAATCTCCTCATTCGCGCTGGCCTTGACGCCGTCGGTGCGCGCGTCCTCGCGCTCCTCGCGAATACCCTCGGCACGCTGCTTTACATCGTCGACGAGGGCCTTGTACTCGTCGGAATAGGTCATGAGGTCGGACGCGCCCGTCACGGCGAGGTAGGCAACCGTGAACGTATCGCGGTCCAGTACCGCGCCGGGCGTGAGGAAGAACGCGTACTGCGCGCCGCCCGTGCTGCGAAACGACATGCTCTGGCTGCCGGCGTTCACGTCCATGGGATCGAGCACCGCGCCCGTGATGGTGTAGAGGCCGCGTTTGAAGATGGGGGGCGACTCGGAAGACGTCGAAGCGGAATCCTCGCCCGCGGCACCTTCGAGAGCAATGCCTTCACCCGCGGTGTCGTCGCCCACGGCAACTGCGCCTTCACCTGTGGCGCTCTCGCCCGCAGAATCCTCGTCCGCCGCATCTTCGGCCGCGGCGTCCTCGGTCACCGTGTTCTCGTCCTCATCCAAACCCTCGAACGTGACCTTGTCGCCGATCTTCTTGCCGCTCGCATCGAGGTACTTCTGCGTGACGGCGACCTCGTTCACATCACGCGGCAAGCGGCCCTCGAGCACCTGGGGCTCATTCAGGCCAGCCGGGGAAAGCGCCTTGACGTCCACTTTCTGGCTCGCGTCGTCCACCGTGGTGTAGGCCGTCTCGGAGTAGCCGCCCTCGGCGACATCCACGCCGTCGAGCTTGCCGAGCGCCTTGATATCGGCGCTGTCCAAGCCGAGCGTCGACTGGATGGAGACGTCGAACAGCCGCTGGTCGTCATAGTAGCCGTCCGCCGTAAAACGCAGGTCGTCGCAGGCCGCCTTGAGGCCCACGAACAAGGTGACGCCCAGCGCCGTGATGACCGCGAGCGACACGAACTTCTTGAGATTCCCCGTGATGGTGCGCCGGATATCCGTGGAGAAGGCCGCCGGCATCACGCTACGGCCTCCGCGGGGCGCGCGCTCAACGCGAACGTGCCTCTTGGCGCTCGCATGCTCTTGCTTGTTTCTCCGCTTACTCACGCACGTCCCCTACCACTCGATGTCCGCAATCGGGGTGGGGCTAGCGTTCACCTGCATGTCGGTCACGCGGCCGCTGTTGAAGCGGATGAGGCGATCGGCCATGGGCGCGAGCGCGGAGTTGTGCGTGATGATGAGCACCGTGATGCCGTCGCGGCGACACGTGTCCTGCAGCAGTTGCAGTACCTGCTTGCCGGTCTGGTAGTCGAGCGCGCCGGTGGGCTCGTCGCACAACAGCAGCTTGGGGTTCTTGGCGATGGCGCGGGCGATGGACACGCGCTGCTGCTCGCCGCCCGAAAGCTGCGCCGGGAAGTTCGCCATGCGCTCACCTAAGCCCACTTTGCGCAGGCACTCAGCGGCATCGAGGGAATCGGGGCAAATCTGCGAGGCGAGCTCGACGTTCTCGAGCGCCGTGAGGTTGGGCACCAAGTTGTAGAACTGGAAGACAAAGCCCACGTCCGCGCGGCGATATTCCACCAGATCGTCCTCACTGGCCTGGCTCACATCGCGACCGTCCACGATCACGCGCCCGCTCGTGGCGGTGTCCATGCCGCCCAAGATGTTGAGGGCCGTGGTCTTGCCCGCGCCCGAGGCGCCCAAGATCACGGCGAGCTCGCCGCGCTCGACCTCGAAGCTCGCGCCGTCGAGGGCATGCACCTCCGAGCCGCCCGACCCGTAAATCTTCATGACGTCGCTGAACTCGATATAGGCCATGCCATGCCCCCATACCGCGAATTTCCCATATTGATTTGATATACCCACAAGTATAGGCGTCATGCCGGCGGGCCGACCACAATGCTCGCGACAAGGTCGGAGCGCCACAACGCCACAAGCGTGTGGCCTTGTTGCGCTGCACTTGGATACACGCCCGCCGCACCCGGCGCGCTGCCCTGCTTCCACGGCGATCATGCGTGTTCCGCACAACAAGGCGCCCGCATTGAGCGGCCAGTCACCGCAAGCCCAGGCCAACGTCAGCCGCATTACCCATGAATCGAAATCGTACCTGTCAGCAACTGCCAAGACGGCAGTTGCTTCGCACTGGCCGTAGCCGCGACTGCGCCAACGTCATAGGATCGATCGGGCAATCGCCACGGGGCGGGTCAATCGACGTTCAACCGGCTTGGCAATGATCGCAATGCGTCCCAAAATGAACTTGAGATGCTGCAAAAATCCCGTGTAGTAAAATGATATACTAGTTAAAGCATATTATTGACGTCCGCCATAGAACGACAACTGGGTAAATGGATCCCACAACGGGGCGTCAAATTAGTTTGCGATAAAGCACATTTACTGCAAGGGATTTTTGCAGCAAACCGGTGCCCGATTGGACCGTCAACGCGCCTACGCCTTGAGCGTGAGCACCGCACCGAAGGCGGTGGGACCGCAGTGGCTCGAAATCACGCCGCCGACCTGCGTCCACGTCACGCTCTCAAATCCAAGTTCGCGAGCATAGACCTCCATGTCGCCACGCAGCTCCTCGGACAGGCCCACGGAATACGCGAGGCCGACATGCGAGTAGTTGATATCACCCTTGGAAATCATGTGGTCAAGGAACGCCCGTGCGCATTTGAGCATGGAGCCGCGGAATTTCTTGGTCGCAACGAACTTGCCGCCCTTCACCTCGATGCAGGGCTTGATCTTGAGCAGATGGGCACCCAAGAACGCCACGTTGGAAAGACGACCGCCGGCCTTGAGAAACGCCAGGTCGGTGGGGACAAAACCCAGCAGAACGCGATCCATGACGCTTTCGACGAACGTGAAAACATCATCAACGCTCGCCTCGGGGTGGGCCTCGATATACTTTGCCGCCTCAACGGCAACGAGAGACTGGCCAACAGAGACAAAGCGCGTGTCCATGGATCGCACGTAATCGCGCCCCTCGGCAGCGATCTTCGAGGATTGGTGCGAGCAGGTTGTGACCTCGGAATACGCCAGGTGCAAGATGGTGGCGTCGGGCTGCTCGGCGTGGATACGGTCGAAGACCTCCTCGAAATCCGCCGGCGAGCAGCCGCTCGTCTTGGGCATTTGCCCCAACTCGTTGCAGCGCGCGTAGATCTCGAGCGGCGAAATGGCGCCGTCGTCAACGGTCTCGTCGCCAATCGTAACGTGCATGGGAACGCTCACGATGCCGTAGCGCTCGCACAGCTCGGGCGTAACGTCCGCACCGGACTCAACCACGATTACGTATTTGCCCACACCAATCACAACCTATCAACGTCGCTGTTCCGCTCTCAAAAAAGCACCGCCCACGGCAGAACCGGCGGCGGCGCTTTCGGATTCCAATCGTACTCGATGTACGATTCTACACACTTTGAACAATTCTGTTACTTATCTCGCTCAGCGGTCACCATTTCCCATGAATGGGAAGGGGGGGGTCAACACCCCATGGCAACAGAGCACCACGCCCCGCATGCAGAGGGCCAACGCCCTACATGCAGAGCGCCGCGCCCTCATGCGGAGCTCCAACGCCCCACATGCAGAGCGTCAACGCCCCACATGCAAAGGACCAGCACCCCGCGGCGCGCATATGGAGCCCGACACCAACCCGCTCAATCGAGCCGGCGCTACTCGACCAGCAGCTTGGCAATCTGGACCGCGTTGGTGGCGGCACCCTTGCGAATCTGGTCGCCGCAGCACCAGAAGGTGATGCCGCGCAGCTCATCCGGATTGGAAATATCGCGACGCACGCGACCAACCCAGATCAGATCCTGGTCGGACGTGTCGAGCGGCATGGGCCAACGGTCATGCGGGCTCTGCGCGTCCAAGTCATCCACGAGCTTGACGCCCGGAGCGGCGGCAAGGGCCTCGCGCGCCTGCTCGAGCGTGATGTCGCGCTCGAACTCAAGCGTGATGCTCTCCGAATGCGAGCGCAGAACGGGCACGCGCACGCACGTGCAGTTCACGCGCAGGTTGGGCAGGTGCATGATCTTGCGGCCCTCGTTTTGGAGCTTCATCTCCTCCGAAGTGAAGCCCTCGAACTTCTCCCCGCCGATCTGCGGGATGAGGTTGCTCGCCAGCTGCGCGGCGAACGCACGGGGCGTGGGCATCCCCTCGCCGCGGCCCATGCAGCCGATCTGCTCCTCAAGCTCCCGCATGCCGGGCACACCCGCGCCGCTGGCGGCCTGGTAGGTCGACACAATCATGCGGGTGACGCCCGCGAGCTGGTGCAACGGCCACGTGGGGACGAGCCCGATGATGGTGGCGCAGTTGGGGTTGGCGATGATGCCCTTGTGGTCGAGGGCGTCCGCCGCATTGATCTCGGGCACCACAAGCGGGACGTCGGGGTCCAGGCGGAACGCATGCGAGTTGTCCACTACCACGGCACCGCGCTTGACGGCCTCGGGGTAGAGCGCCAGGGCCACGTCGTCGTCGGCTGCACCGAGCACGATGTCCACGCCTTCGAACGCCTCGGGCGCGGCGGCCTCAATGGTCACGGCGCCCCACGGGGTCTCGATCACCTTGCCCGCGGAGCGCGGACTCGCGAGTAGCTTGAGATCTCCCACCGGAAACTGCTGCTCCTCCAGGCACGCGAGCATCTGCGTGCCCACCGCGCCGGTGGCGCCGACGATGGCGACTGTGTACATCTTCATGGTGCTCTCTCCTTCTCTGCCGTGCGCCTGGGAAGGCAGCAGCCAACTGCCACCAGCACCGAAGCCCACGTCGAACGGTGGGTTTTACGCCTCCAGATCGGCCGTCGTCACGATGCCGTTCTTGTCGGAGAACGCGTCGTAGATGGTCTTGATGGCCAGGTCGAAGTCCTTTTCCTCCACGCCGACGATGATGTTGATCTCGTCGCAGCCCTGGGTGATCATGCGCACGCTCACCCCGGCCTCGCCGAGCTTGCCGAACAGGTGACCGGAAATGCCCGCGCGGCCGCGCAGGTTGCGGCCGACCGTGGCGATGAGCGCGAGGTTCTCCACCACCTCAATCTCGAGAGGCTCGACCTCCTCCTGGATGTCGGCGATCAACGAGTACAGTGAGTCTTTGACATCGGAGGCCTGGACCACGGCGGCGAACTGGTCCACACCCGTGGGCATGTGCTCGACGGAGACCCCGTAGCGCTCGAACACCGAGAGCGCACGGCGCATAAAGCCGATGCGGCTCTTGGTGCGGTCGCGCGCCACCGTGATGGCAAGGAAGCCGCGCTTGCCCGCGATGCCGGTGATGATGGGCTCGGTATCGCCCTCCTTCGCGGTCTCGGAGATGATGGTACCCGGGTCCTCGGGGGCGTTGGTGTTCTTGATCACGAGCGGGATCCCGGCGTCGCGGACGGGGAACACCGCTTCCTCGTGCAGGACGCTCGCGCCCATGTAGGAGAGCTCACGCAGCTCCTCGTAGGTGATGCGGGGGATGGGCTGGGCGCCCGGGACGATGCGCGGGTCGGCGGACAGAAAGCCCGAGACGTCCGTCCAGTTCTCGTACAGGTCCGCACCGAGGCACTGGGCGAGGATGGAACCGGAGATGTCGCCGCCGCCGCGGTCGAGCAGCTTGATGCGGCCCTCCTTGGTGGCGCCGTAAAAACCGGGCATCACAAAGCCGCCCTCGCGGGCGTTCTCCTTGACGAGCTCCGCGGTGCGGCGCATGGAGAGGGTCCCGTCGTGATGGAAGGCGACCATATCCGCCGCGTCGATGAACGGCAGGCCCAGGTACTCGGCCATCAGGCGCGCGGTGAAATACTCGCCGCGGCTCACGAGCTCCTCGGTGGTGTAGCCGCCCGAGCGGGCGCGCTCGGCGAACGCGGCGAACTCGTCGCGGATGGGATAGCCGAGCCCCAGCTCGTCGGCGATGTCAAAGTAGCGCTGGCCGATGTCTGCAAGCAGGTCGTCGCACGAGACGTGGTAATTCACGTGCGCGTCGACCAAATACAGCAGGTCGGTGACCTTGGTGTCGCTCTTGGTGCGACGACCGCACGCGCTCACCACCACAAAGCGACGCGCCGGGTCGGCGTCGATGATCGCCTTGATCTTGCGAAAATGCTCGGCGTCGGCAACGGATGAGCCGCCGAACTTGGTGATCTTGATCATGGTGAGCGAAACCTTTCCCCACAGCGGGCGCGAACAGCCCAAATCGCATATGCGAGCCACGTACGGTATGCAGGTTGTCACTTTATCATGCGCAAGTACCTCACCAATAAACCGGCGCATTTGTTTCCAAATAAAGAACGTCCTATGAAGCGCCGCTGAAGAGCGGGAAGTCGCCGGCGCTTTAGCGCGGCGGAGCGTCGCGCTCTGCTACCATGAGCGCGAACACAAGGCACCGGCCGTGAGAGGACATAAGCATGGCGAACATGGCGACGTATCACAGCACGCGCTCAAAGGCACCCGCACTCACTTCCAAAGAGGCGATCCGCCGCGGCATTGCGCCCGACGGCGGGCTGTACGTGAGCGACGCGCTCGGAGATTCCACCGTTGACCTTGAGAACCTTGCAGACAAGGACTACTTCGAGCTCGCCCGAGAGGTGCTGGGGGCCCTGCTGCCCGACTACACCGTCGACGAGATCGCCGCCTGCGTCACCGAGGCATATGAGAGCACGTTTGCGAGTGACGAGCTGACGCCCGTGGTACCGCTGAGCTGCGCGCCCAACGCCGACAACGTGCCCGCTTACGTGCTCGAGCTGTGGCATGGCCCCACGAGCGCCTTTAAGGACGTGGCGCTCCAGATGCTGCCGCGCCTCATGGCACGCACCGCCGACACCGATACCGACTACACCGCCACGGCCGGCACCGGCGTCACCGCCGAAGCCGATGCCGCCGACACCGCCTCGGCATCCTCCCCTGCTCCCGCCGAGAAGATCATGATCGTGACCGCGACCTCCGGCGACACCGGCAAGGCGGCACTCGCCGGCTTTGCCGACGCCCCGGGCTGCGGCATCACCGTCTTTTACCCCGAGGGCAAGGTCTCTCGCGTGCAGGAACTGCAGATGAGCACGCAGGAGGGCGGCAACGTGTCCGTCTGCGGGGTGCGCGGCAATTTTGACGACGCCCAGAGCGCGGTCAAGCGCATCTTCGCCGACCGCGGGCTCGCCGAGCGTCTCGCCGCGCAGGGCGTGCGACTCTCCAGCGCCAACTCCATCAACGTGGGCCGCCTGGTCCCGCAGGTGGTGTACTACTTTGCCGCCTACGCGCAGCTTCTGCGCGCCGGTTCCATCGAGCCCGGCGACGCCGTGGAGTTCTGCGTGCCCACCGGCAACTTTGGCGACATCCTCGCCGGCTACTATGCCAAGCGCCTGGGGCTGCCCGTGGCCAAGCTCGTGGTTGCCAGCGACAAGAACAACGTGCTCTACGACTTCCTCACCACCGGTACCTATGACCGCGACCGACCGTTCTTCACCACTACCTCGCCGAGCATGGACATCCTCATCTCGTCCAACCTCGAGCGCATGCTGTACTACCTGAGCGATGGCGATTGCGAACTCGTCTCCCAGCTCATGGACCAGCTCGCCCAGGGCTCTTATGAGGTCCCTGCCGAGCTCCTCGCCAAGATCCAGCAGGTCTTTGGCTGCGGTTGGGCGGACGAGGATCAGGTGGCGGCGGCCATCAAGTCGTGCTGGGAGGCGAACGGCTACCTCATCGACCCGCACACCGCCTGCGGCTACCACGTCCTGACGGATCAGCCCGCCACGCCCGGCGCCAAGGCCCGCGTGCTGCTGTCCACCGCGAGCCCGTACAAGTTCCCCCGCGCCGTGGCGAGCGCCCTGGGGCTCTTCTGCCCGCCGAGCGACTTTGCCTGCATGGACGTGCTTGCCAAGGCCACCGACACCACTGCCCCCGAGCAGCTCGCCACGCTCCAGGGCAAGCCCGTGCTCCACACCGACGTTGTAGACGTCGACGGTATGTCCGCCTACGTGGAGAATGCCGCCCGAGCCCTTTAATCTGCGCGGGCCTTTTACTTCCCTACCTGTGCACATTGGGAGCAGGAGGCCCGCCCGACGCTCGGGCGAGCCCCACCGGAGCATCAGACAAAGTCCCAAGCGAGCCCCTAGGAGAACTTCATGATCAAGATCACCGTTCCTGCCACGAGCGCAAACCTCGGCATCGGCTACGACACACTCGGCATGGCGGTCTCGCTGTACTCGCACTTCACTTTCGAGCGCTCCGATGAGCTCAAGATCACGGGCTGCCCCGAGGAGTTCCAAAACGAGGGCAACCTCGTATACGTCTCGTTCGTCGACGCGCTGCGCGAATGGGGCGAGGAGCCCTTCCCCGTCAAGCTCGACATCCACACCGATGTTCCCGTCGCGCGTGGCTTGGGGAGCAGCTCGACGTGCGTTGTCGCGGGCATCATGGCGGCGGCAGCGCTCACGGGACATACGGTCGACCGCGCCGAGCTCGTGCGCATCGCCACCGCCGTCGAGGGGCACCCCGACAACGTTGCCCCCGCCATTCTGGGCGGCGCTGTGTGCTCGTTCACGCCCGAGGGCGGACTGCCCCGCTGCCTGCGCTACGACGTGAGCGACCGTCTGCGCTTTATCACCGTGATCCCTCCCTACGAGGTGCACACGAGCGAGGCGCGCAAGGTCGTTCCGCAGGAGGTGCCGCTCTCCAGCGCGGTGTGGCAGATGGGCCGCATCGCGGGCATGACGCGCGGCCTCGAGACCGGCGACCTCGCCCTCATCGCCGATGCGAACGACGACCGCCTGCAGGAGCCCTACCGCCGCGCCCTCATCTCCGACTACGACGCAATCCGCACCACGTGCCTTTCCGGCGGAGCGGGGACGCTCTGGATCTCCGGCTCGGGCTCCACCCTCATGGCCGTCACCGACGACACCATCGTGGCCAAATTCCTGCAGGTGCGCCTGCGCGAGCAGTTCCCCACCTGCGAGACGCACATCCTCACCTGCGACACCGAGGGCGCCCAGATCGAATACCTGTAGACAGGTCGTGCGGTACGCAAGCACCGCCAAAGCGCAGCGCCGCCCGCCCGCAGCGGCACTCGATCAACTTACAGGAGCAAGCTTGGACGCGATACCCGCCCCGCGGTATATCACGCGCGCGACCGTTACCACTTGAGCATCCTCGTCAATCCAGTAAAACATGAGGTAATTCTCCACCTGTAGCGCGCGATACTCATGCGCAAGCGGGCGTATCGTTTGATAGACGCGGCGGCGATATGGCATCGACTGGAGGCCGTCTCCCGCAGCCATAAACTCCTGCGCAAGCTTTTCCGCCGCTCGCGGGTTTTGAAGATCGCCCGCGATATACGAAACGATTTCCATTACATCATGTAGCGCCAAGGAGAGGTATTCGACCTTATACACAGGCCGCCTCCGAAGATGACGCATTGCGAACCGCGTCTCGCATCGCCGCAAAGACTTCCTTTGACGAGTATCGAGCGCTCGTCAGTTCGGCCTCACGCTCCGCCTCCTTGAGCTTGGTGTACACCTCGCTCTCGAACTGCAGGTTCTCATAAGCCTCCATGCTCATGACCACCATCTCGCCGACCCCGTTCCTCGTGAGAAAAATCGGCGCGGCCGTTTCCTGTGCCTCGGAAGAGACCTCCGTGAACTTGTTTCTCAGATCAGAAATCGGACGAATGGACGGCATCTGAACTCCCCTCGTAAGAGTTATCATAATTATGATAACTCTTCGGCAACAGCGGTCACGAAAGGGGCATCATGAAATACCAGGGGATCGGATCGAGCGGCGTCGAGGCGAGCCGCATTGCGATGGGCGTCATGCGCATGGCGGGAAAGACACGCGACGAGGCACGGGAAATCACGCAGACAGCGCTCGATTGCGGCATGAACTTCTTTGATTCGGCGGACATCTACGGTGCGGGCGAAAGCTCCCGCGTGCTGGGGCAGGCGCTGCACGACCTGGGCGTCAATCGCCAGGATGTCGTTTTGCAAACCAAGTTTGGCATCGCGCCCGATTTTACCGGCAGGCGCAACGGCATCTACGACTTCTCGCACGATCATCTGCTCTCGTCGCTCGAGACCGAACTCGACCGCCTGCAGACCGATTACGTCGACCTTGTGCTTCTGCACCGTCTCGATACTCTCTGCGACCTCGATGAACTTGGGCAGACCATGGCGGAGATCGTCGATTCCGGCATGGCGCGGCACATCGGCGTGAGCAATATGGGGCCGTGGTCTTGTGAGATGCTGCAGGCCAATCTCGACCAAAAGCTCGAGGTCAACCAGCTGCAGTTTGGCCTGTGCCACGCCGGCATGGTGCGCGTGCAGATGCATGAGAACATGGACGACGACGCCGCGGCGGATCGCGATGGCGGCGTGCTCGCGTATTCCCAACTCACCGGCATGACCATCCAGGCATGGAGCCCCCTGCAATACGGCATGTTCGCAGGCACGTTCATCGACAATGAGCAGTTCTCGGAGCTGAATCAGGTGCTTGCCGAGCTCGCCGAGGCAAAGGGCGTTTCCAAGGAGGCCATCGCCGTCTCGTGGATCTTGCGCCATCCGGCACACATGCAGGTCATTTCGGGCTCGATGAACCCGGAGCGCATCCGAAGCATCGCCGCGAGTGCCGAGGTCGAGCTGTCTCGTCAGGATTGGTACGACCTGTACATCGCGGCGGGCAACGACCTGCCGTAACGGATTGCCTGCCCCGTCGAACCTACCATGGCACCGGCAGAGGCGACGCGGCAGGGCAACAATCGAGGGCACGGCTCCACAAGTCGTTTTACCATGGCACCGGCGGAAACGGTGCGGCGAGACAGCCTGCTAATGTCCCCTCCCCGCACGAGGCCCGCATCAAATATGTACGGGACGTGCGCAATGCGTGAGCCCTCCGTGGAGTCGCGTGTGCAGCGATGCAAGCACACGCTAGGCGGGTACATCAACAGTACTCCACCCCTCTAGACGGCGGCGTCGGCTTCTCCTCCGGCGCCGCCGTTTGCTTTTAGGGCGCTACACCCGAGCCCCACGTCGCGCAGCCTTTCTTTAACGCACGGACTCTTCTCGACGAGCGGGCCCTTCTCGATGCACAGCCTCTTCTCGACGCGCAGTCTCTTCTCGACGCGCGGTCTCTTCTCGGTGCGCAGCCTCTGCTTGACGCGCAGTCTCTTCCCGGCGTGCGCGCACCCCCGCTACAAAGAACATGAACGCCGCAGCTACGGTTGCGACCGCCACGAACAACAACATCGCCTGTATGCCGTACGTATCCTGCAACACGCCGCCGCACACCGTGCCCACCATCGCTCCCACACCCGTGGTTGCCACCGAGAGCAAGGTCTGCCCGAGCATTTCGCTTCGCGGGCTGCAGACTTCAGCTATGTAGCATGTCAGCAGCGGCGTGAGCAGACCATAGCTTGTGGACTGAAAGAGCAGGCCGATGAACACCATGGGGACGCTGGTCGCGCAGACCACGATCATGTTGCGCAGCAGATATGCCGCCCCCACCACCATGAACAGCGTTCCCGTCGAAAACCGACGGCGCAGGAGGGGCACCAGCGCCATAGCGGGCAGCTCGCTCGCCGCCATGCAAAAAATCGCGACGCCGTACATCGATGTGTCGCCGCCCACGTTGGCCACGATGTCGATGAGGTACACGCTCAGACAGTTACATGCGATGAACGCGACCATAAACCCTGCAAGGACCATCAACAGGACGCGCTCGCGCAGAATCTCGCGAAACGCGCCGCCGCGCTCATCCTCATGGCGCCCCTTCGCTCCGTGCGAAGCGTCGAGCTCGCCCGGGGCATCCCCCGCCGGCGCTTCCGGGGCACCTCCTGTCGTCGCGTCCAGGGCGTCCCCCGCCGTCGCGCCCAAGGCGTCCCCCGCCGGCACGTCCACGACCGTCCCCGCAGCCGTGGCCATGCCTTCTGCCGAATCACATGCCACCGGCGCTCTCCCCGTGGAACCCAGCGTTTGGTCGGCTTGGGAACGGGGCTCTTCCGCCTGCACCGCTCCCGCCTTGACTGGCGCCTCGCACGTGGGCATGGACGCGAGCACCGCCAGCAGCACAACGCCCGACAGAACAAACAGGCCGGCGAGGACCCCGGGAGACGACAGCTCGACCAGCCTGCTGAGCCCCACGGCGCCGACGGCGTAGCTCACCGACCCCATCCCGCGTGCAAGCCCAAAGTTGATGGGCATGCCAATTCGGTTGAACCCCATCGCCAGCTGCGATAAAAAGGGCGCTATCGCGAGCGACATGGCATTCGCGAGAGCAAACAGGACGATGACGGCATATGTGGGTAGGGGCGCCAACGCAAGCACGACATAGCACGCCACAGGGCCCAACGTAAGGGAGCGCACAACCCGGGGTATGCCCAGGCCGGGCTTTCGCTCGAGCAGCATTGAGATCGCAGGCATGAGGACCACGCTCAGAATGCACGAAGCGCCGGTGGCGACTCCGATCAGCGAATTCGAGAGTCCCTTGTAGCCCAGGAAAATCGCGGCAAAGCCTCCCAATGCACACGTTCCAAAGTAATACAACGCCTGGAGAGCCCCGTAGCGAACCTGCAGAGATTCGCGCGCAGAGCCCCGAACGCCGCGTCGCAGCGCCCCCATACCCCCTCTTTTCCTTTATGCACAACCGATAGTCTCAACCGGAGCCCACACGACAGACACTCACGCAGCAAGCATCTACACGACAGACGTCCATATGACCGGAACCCGCACGGCCGACACCCGCGCGACCGGTGCCCACACGACCGACACCCGCGCGACCGGAACCCACGCGACAGATGCCCACATGGCCGGCACCCACGCGACAGATGCCCACATGGCCGGCACCCACGCGGCTGGAACCC
>SAMEA3387477__coassemble_1482_pt1 | contig 24411 bp, 17 predicted proteins | sample SAMEA3387477__metabat2_high_PE_028 | metagenome-assembled genome bin SAMEA3387477 (sample SAMEA3387477) | Felis catus | biome: Faeces | place: United Kingdom | collected 2012
CGAGGTCGCGTCGAGGACGGCAAAGGATGTGGCGGGCAAAGGGTTGTGGCCGCAGTGCGTACCCGGAGAGGTATGGGAACTCGCTGCGATGTTGGGCCTGAGGGTATGGGAGCCCGTCAGACCCTTGGCCTGAGTGCTGTCGATTGATGTTTCCGAGAAAGTTGCGCTTGAGACTTCGCACCCCTGCTCGGAGCAACGCGGCCAGTTTTCTTTAGCGGGGTCATTCGCCCTGCTCTCCTCAACGGCATCATGCGCGCATGCCGCCTCCAACAACGAGCCCTCGCCGGTTCGCTCCTCCTCGATGAGCAGCGCGTCGCAGGTGACGGCGGCAGTGGCGCGAATGCCCGCCAGCTGCCCCACGTCGATCTCGATATTGCGGGGAGCGTGTGCCGCTTGCCAGCTCATCCAGGCGGAGATCTCCTCATCGATGAACTTCTGAACGTATTTAGGGGTCTTTCCCGTCATTTTGAGCGGATGCTCAAACCCGAGCGCCTCGCGTAGGCACCGGTCGACGCCGCGCATGAGGGACCCGAGCTTGGGGCTCTTCGACCGGCTGCCATGGAAGCGCTCGCAGGTCCAGCGCCCCTGATCGCAGCGATACCGGTGGATGGGGTCGAGCTCGTAGACGGCATTGGCATGCGGCTCGGGCTCGAAAAACATGGCCGACCCGAACATCGTGTACGACAGCGAGACCTCCTCTCCAAACCAGCTCTCGATCAAGCTGCTCGAACGCTGCCTTTGATAGTAGGAGCTCATGCGGACAAAGACGGCGCACGCCACGTGGCGCAGCGCGTCGGGCTGTTGCTTGTACAGGCGGCTGCCCGCGAGATGGTAGGTCGAGAGCGCATCGAGGGCGCAGAAAAGCTCTTGTTCCTCGGATGCCCGTGCGGGCAAGGGGAGGGCGGAGATGCCACGCTTGCGTTTGGGTGCCTGAGCGGCGATGACGCGGGCGTGCTCATCGGCGGCGCGCAGGGCCATGAGGGAACGGTCGAACGAGAGCGCCTTGTAGGGTTCGAGCAGCTCGGCGGGAAGCCCATGGTAGACAACGTAATCTTGCAACCACACGCTGGCAAAGCGATCGATCTCGGGCGCGATCTCGCGGTACGAGCGCCAAAACGACTCAAGGGCCCGGAAGCCCTCGTGCGGATCGGCGACGCCGATGCCGTTGATGAGCTCGTAGAGGTAGACGTAGGCGAAGGAGAGCGAGGTCTCCTCAACAATGCCGCGCCGCACGGCCGCCCGCCAGGTGAAGTACCCGCGCAGCTGCCGATCGCTCATGGCGTTGTACGTGGGGAAGTAGGACTTGAAGGTGCCATGGTAGGGGCAGTCGTCCTCAAAGTCCGCCATCAGGGTTCCCTGGCGGTAGAACAGCTCGGCTTCGGAAAGCCAACGCCCGCCCGCTCCGCCCTCTCCCTCCTGCCAGCGGGAGACGGCGCGCATGCGGCGGTACTCATCGGGCAGATAGGAGGCCATCTGCCTGCCGGTTGTGAGAATGGGCTCGTCGCCGTAGACGCGCTCAGAGAAATGTGAGCTGGTGCTCAGACGCTCGTCTGCCAGGATGCGCGCAATGACCTCGCGCGCGTTTGGCTTCGCTCCGTTCATGGGCCTCACGGCGGCCTCCCTTCTCGTGTTCGTGCGCGTTTGCGTAGTTCTCCAGTCTAGCATATAAGCAAACAGATGTTCGTATTTGCATGGAGAGAATCGCTCCCTTAGGGGCCCTTCACCCTTTCGCAAGCTTTCTTACAAAAGCGCAAGGGGCCTGTAAGTCAAATCGATGGAAGCGAACATGCAGGTAGGTGAAGATGTCCTCAAGAACAGACGAGCGGGCCCCTTGACGGCCTGCCCGCGCAGAGGGAGGCGTTTGGACATGAAGAATCCGTATCAGATCGACCGATACGCGACGAGCGAGAGCGACGCGCCCGGTGGCGTCCGCGGAGCCGTGTCGAGGGCGGCTGGCATGCTGGGATGCCTGGTCGCCATGGGCGCCCTCTTTATTGGGACGATTTGCATGCTCTGGCGCGTCGCCGGGCGCTGAGTGGGCGTGCAGCCCGCCCGCGCATTTGCCGTCCTTTGTTACGCATCGTTTTCACCGCCGATCTGGCTCTGACGGCTGATGCCCGGTCGATATAATCTCACCCGATCAAAAGGTCCCCACGCCGCGTGCGACGTGGGGATTGTCGTGCGAAAGGTGGAGGAGTGGCAATGTCGGGGGCGAGCGAGCGGTTCAAAGGGGAAGAAGGGCACGGGGGCAACGCTCTCACGGCGCGGCAATGGATGGCGCTTGCGGGTCTCACGTTTTCTGCCTTCATCCTCAACACCTCGGAGTTCATGCCCATCGGCTTGCTCACCGATATTTCGGCGGGCTTTTCCATTACCGAGGCGACGTGCGGGCTTATGATCACGGCGTACGCTTGGGCCGTCATGCTGCTGTCCTTGCCGCTGATGATCGCCGCCTCGCGGGTCGAGTTCAAGCGGTTGTTGCTGGGCGTGCTCATGGTGTTCGCGGCTGGTCAGGTTTTTTCCGCTGTTGCCCAGACGTTTTTCCTGCTCGTCCTCGCGCGCATCGTTGTGGCAAGCGCCCACGCCATTTTTTGGTCGATTGCCGCCGTCATGGCGACGCGCCTTGTCGACGTTCGGCACGGGTCGCTCGCCATCGGCATGATCGCCACGGGCTCTTCGATCGCGCAGATATTCGGCCTGCCGCTTGGACGCGCGATTGGCCTCGCCCTGGGCTGGCGCATGACGTTCGGCGTGGTGGGCGTTATCGCCATCGCCATCATCGCGTATCTGGCGGCGGTGCTGCCGACAATTCCCGCCGGAAAGCCCTTTACGTTGGCGCGACTGCCGCACCTCTTCAAGAACCGACCACTGGTGGTTATGTATGGGGCGACCATGTTGTTCGCCACGGGCTATTACACCTGCTACAGCTACATCGAGCCGTTTTTGCAGCAGGTCGCCTCGTTCGATGCGGGCATGATCACCGTTTCGCTGACGGTGTTCGGCGTTGCCGGGATCCTGGGGAGCATGCTCTTTTCTCGCTTGTATGACGGTAGGAGCCAGCTGTTCTTGGCGCTTTCGATTGCCGGCGTGGTGGTTGCACTTGCGTTGCTGCGCGTCGTCGCGGGGAGCGTTCCGGCCGTGCTCGCCGTGTTTATGCTGTGGGGCTGTTGCGGAACGGCGTTCAACGTGGCGTTTCAGGCCGAGATCATCAAGGGCGTCGAGGAAGACGAGTCGTCCGTCGCGATGTCGATCTTCTCAGGGCTGTTCAACTTTGGCATCGGAGCCGGCTCCGCGTTGGGCGGCGTGGTCGTCACGTCCGTGTCGATTGAGGCGATCGGCCTGGTGGGTGCCGTCGTTGTCGCCGTGTGCTGGGTGGTGACCGTCGCGGTGCTGTTCCGCCTGATGAGGGCACGGGCCGTGGCGTAGGGGCTGCGCCTGCTGCCAAGAATGGTCGTAGGGGCTGCTACGGTTGTTTATTGCAACTTGTCGAAGAAGCGCGGCGGTGCCGGAACTGTCTTGGCACTCGGGTATACTGTCGCAAGCTAAAGTGTAGGGGCATAGCCCCGGAGCGCGTTGGGCCACGCGGCCCGGTGCGCGCGACTAGGATGGAGAGCGACCTCATGGCAGAACCCGTACAGCTCTATGACGGCGGCGTTTATCTACTTGACGGCGCCACGATCGTCCCCGAAAAGCAGGCAGCCGGGCTCGCGGGCGACCGCGCGCTGCCCACGCCCGAGGCGGCTCGCGAGGGCACCATCGCCCACGGCATTCTCGCCGCGCACAACACGAGCGGCAGCATGGATCGCCTCAAGCTGCGCTTCGACGCGCTCGCGAGCCACGACATCACGTACGTCGGCGTGATCCAAACCGCCAAGGCGTCCGGCATGACGGAGTTTCCCGTGCCCTACGTGCTCACCAACTGCCACAACACGCTGTGCGCGGTGGGCGGCACCATCAACGAGGACGACCACGTCTTCGGGCTTTCCGCCGCGAAGAAGTACGGCGGAATCTTCGTGCCCCCGCACATCGCCGTCATCCACCAGTACATGCGCGAGATGCAGGCGGGCTGCGGCAAGATGATCCTCGGCACCGACTCGCACACCCGATACGGCGCCCTGGGCACCATGGCCATTGGCGAGGGCGGCGGCGAGCTGGTCAAGCAGCTCCTGTGCGACACCTACGACGTCGCCTATCCGCGCGTGGTCGCCGTCTACCTCAAGGGCGCGCCGGTTCCGGGCGTGGGCCCGCAGGATATCGCGCTGGCCATCATCCGCGCGGTCTTCGACTGCGGATACGTGAAGAACGCCGTGATGGAGTTCGTGGGCCCCGGCGTGTCGAGCATGCCGACCGACTACCGCAACGGCGTGGACGTGATGACCACCGAGACCACCTGCCTCACCTCGATCTGGCGCACGGACGAGGACACGCGCGCGTTCCTGGCCGAGCATGGCCGCGCGAACGATTACCGCGAGCTCAACCCGGTGTCGGTTGCGTACTATGATGGCTGCGTCGAGGTCGACCTTGCGGCGGTGCGCCCCATGATCGCCCTGCCGTTCCATCCCTCGAACGCCTTCACCATCGACGAGCTCAACGCGAATATGGTCGACATCCTGAGCGAGGTCGAGCAGCGTGCGGCCGAGGTCGGCGGCGGGCACGCCTCCTTGTCGCTTCTTGACAAGATCCGCCCCGACGGACGCCTGCAAGTCCAGCAGGGCGTCATCGCCGGTTGCTCCGGTGGCAACTTTACCAACGTGATGCAGGCGGCGCGCGCCCTGCGTGGCAAGACGTGCGGCAACGGCGAGTTCGCGCTCTCGGTGTACCCGAGCTCCCAGCCGGTGTTCCTCGAGCTGGCGGGCAACGGCGCGGCGCTCGAGCTCATGCAGGCCGGCGCCATCGTGCGCACGGCTTTTTGCGGCCCGTGCTTTGGCGCGGGCGACACGCCGGCGAACAACGGCCTGTCCATCCGCCACACCACGCGCAACTTCCCCAACCGCGAGGGTTCCAAGCCGGGCGCGGGTCAGCTCGCGGGCGTCGCGCTCATGGACGCGCGTTCCATCGCCGCGACCGCCGCGGCGGGCGGCGTACTGACCGCGGCGACCGACCTGCCTGCCGAAACCTGGGACGAGCACGTGGCGTACCACTTCGATGCCAGCGCCTACGAGCACCGTGTGTATCAGGGGTTCGGCCGTGGCGATGCTGAAGGTGAGCTGGTGTACGGCCCCAACATCAAGGACTGGCCCGAGATGGAGCCGCTTGCCGCGAACATCCTTCTGCGCGTGGCGTCCAAGATCATGGACGACGTGACCACCACCGACGAGCTGATTCCCTCCGGCGAGACGAGCTCGTACCGTTCCAACCCGCTGGGCTTGGCCGAGTTCACACTGAGCCGCCGCGACCCCGACTACGTGGGCCGCGCCAAGGCGGTAGCGGAGCTGGAGCGCGAGCGCCTCGCGGGCGGGGACGGCGCGGCGCCCGCTGTGCCCTCCGCCCTCGCTCCCGTGTTTGACGCGCTGTCCGCCGTCGGCGCCCCGGGCGCCGAGCGTGCGTCCGAGGTCGAGGTCGGTTCGATGATCTACGCGGTCAAGCCCGGCGACGGTTCCGCACGCGAGCAGGCGGCAAGCTGTCAGCGCGTGCTGGGGGGCCTCGCCAACATCACGCGCGAGTACGCCACCAAGCGCTACCGCTCGAACGTGATGAACTGGGGCATGGTTCCCTTCCAGATGGAGGGCGAGCCGAACTTCGAGGTGGGGGACTACGTGTACGTGCCCGGCATCCGCTCGGCGCTCGACGGCGCGATGGACACGATTCCCGCGTGGGTCGTGCGTGCGAATGGCAAGGTCGAGCAGATCGAACTGTTCGTCGCCGACATGACGGCCGAGGAGCGCGCCATCGTGAAGGCCGGTTGCCTCATAAATTACAATCGCGACCGTGCGCGCTAGGGCGGTGCGATACTCAGATTAAGAGACGAGATTAATCCGGGGACGACTCGATGGAGCCGTCCCCGGATTGTCTTGAATTGCGGTGTGCACGAAGCAAGCTTTCTGCAAATGGAATCACAGCCTAGGTTACTGCCGGGACTGCGGTGGAGCTTACGGTTGATGCCGTCGTCGGGGTTGCGGCCGCGCTTGCGCGCGGGGCAATGGGGGTTGGAGTTGTACGACGGGAAGATGTTGAGCTTTTTCGTACTCGAAGCTGGTTTCGGGAAGTAAATCGCCATTAGCATCGTTTAAAAACGCAGGTGGTGAGTGTTTGCCGAGTGCGACTACTCGAGGAATGGCGAATCTGATACGAAAAAGCTCAAGAAGCTTCACTCCGTATCCGTACCGCTCCCTATGCGTTGAGCGCCTGAGCTCCAAGGGCAAGGCAGCCCATGATTCCCTGCTTTCCATCGAGGCTGTTGTTCACGATGTAGGTGTCGATGTGCTCGATCTCAAGCGTCGCAATATAGCCGTTGAGGAGTTTCGTGGCCTTGGCCCGAGCGAGTTGGACGATGGGGGTGTGGTCGGCAACGCCGCCGCCGATGACGATCTTTTGCGGCGCATAGCACAGGATGTAGGTCATGAGTGCCTGTGCGAGATAGCCGGACAGCAGGTCCATGGCGTGTTCGTCCTCCGCGAGCTCGCTCGCGCGTTTGCCGCCCCAGCGCTTCTTCACGCCAGGGCCGGCGATGAGGCCCTCGAGGCAGTTGTCATGGTAGGGGCAGCCAGAACCTTCGCCGATCGTATCGGAGGGATCGCGCGTGACGAGGACGTGCCCCGCCTCGGGGTGCAGCATGCCGTGGATGAGCTGGCCGCCGATCATGACGCCGGCGCCCACTCCCGTTCCGATGGTGAGATAGACGACGTTGTCGTACCCCTGCGCACAGCCAAAGGTGCACTCACCCAGGCAGGCGACGTTCACATCGGTGTCATAGCCGCAAGGGACGTCGAGTCCCCGCTTGAGGGCGCCGAGTATGTCGAAGTGGCGCCATGCGGTCTTGGGCGTCTCCAGGATCTGTCCGTAGCGTTCCGAGTTGGGGTTGACCGCGGTCGGGCCGAAGGCGCCGATGCCGAGTGCGTCGATATCGCGCTCCTTGAACCAAGAGCAGACGAGAGCCATGGTCTCCTCGGGAGTGGTCGTTGGGAACTGCTCGGATTCGATGACCGTGCCATCCGCGCGTCCGACGGCGCAGACCATCTTAGTTCCGCCCGCCTCGAGTGCGCCGATCAACTTGCCTTCCATGTTCCTACCTCCTGTTTAACGAGGATTAACTGCTGAAACAACATGTTTCATAACTCATTATAAAATGAATCATTCTGTGATTCCCCGTGTTTCATAAAAGGTGATCCAAGAAGTTCGCATACCGCCATCGACGGGGCATCTATACAGGTAATATTGCATAGATTAACTCATGAAACATCACATAAGACCAGGTAAATTGCACATATAGATAAATGCTCTCGACGTCTCTGGAATATAGATACGTTAATTACTCACAGGAAGCTAATCGCCGTTTACGGTAAAATACGTACCGTTCACCCCATGCTGTTTCAAGCAAAGCGCCATGCGTTTCACAAGTTGCTAAAGTGTGAAACAACGTGAAACACGCGAAACGCATGTGAGGAAGGAACGGACATGGCGGATTTCTCCATCTCCAACGTTATTGACGAGAAGTTGATCGCCCTCGACATGGACGTTACCACGAAGGAGGAGATGCTCGAGCGCCTGACCGACCTGTTCCACGAACAGGGCAAGCTGAACGATCGCGATGCGTTCCTCAAAGATGTTATGTGGCGCGAGGGCGAGGGCCAGACTGGCATCGGCATGGGCGTCGCGATTCCCCATGGCAAGTCCGCCGGCGTGAACACCACTTCGCTCGCCATCGGCGTGTCCAAGAACCCGCTCGCCTGGGAGTCTTTGGATGACGAGCCGGTCACCGTCGTGATCTTGTTCGCCGTCACCGAGGGAGATTCCGACGTCATCCACCTCAAGCTTCTCCAGCACGTCGCCATGCTTCTGGCCCACGAGAGCTTCGTCGAGAAGCTGCACTCCGTTTCCAGCACCGCCGAGATGCTGGCGCTTCTTGAGTCCAACCCGGACGACTACGACGACTAGCCATCGCTTCCATCGCAAAACAACGTCGCCGATCGCGTCTTCGCCCGGTTGGATGAAACGGCGTATGTCAGGCGAGAAGAAAAGGGGATTGCAATGAAACTCGTCGGCGTCTGTGCTTGCACCAGCGGTATCGCCCACACCTACATGGCCAAGGAGAAGCTCGTGAAGGCCGCTCAGGCCCTCGGTCACGAGATCCACGTCGAGACCCAGGGAACCATCGGCGTCGAGGACGAGCTCACGCCCGAGCAGATTGCCGAGGCCGATGCCGTCATCCTGGCGATCGACATCAAGATCGACACCTCCCGCTTCAAGGATAAGCGCGTCATGGAGGTTCCCACGGGCATCGTCCTCAAGGCTCCCAAGCAGATCATCCAGAAGATCGAGGAGAGCCTGGGCTAATCGGGTCCGAACCACCTTTGTTGCCATTTCGTCTCGTCGGGGCGAAGTAAACGTACATTAATGAAAGGGGAATGTATGAAAGGCAAGTTCACCTTGGCCGAGATCAAGAAGCACGTGCTGACAGCAATCAGCTACCTGCTCCCTCTGATCGTCGCCTCCGGTCTGCTCATCGCGGTCGGTAACCTCATGGGCGGGCAGGTCATGTCCTCACTCGACGACCTGACGGTCCCGAGCGCCTTCACCTCGCTCGGCGTGCTGGGCATGGGTCTCATCCCGGCATTTATCGGCGGTTACATCTCGTACTCTGTCGCTGACCGTCCCGGCATCGCCCCCGGCTTCCTGATGGGTTGTATCGCCTCCTTCCTGAACGCCGGTTTCCTCGGCGGCTTGATCGGCGGTCTGCTCGTGGGCTATATCGCGCTGGCCATCGAGACCTATGTCAAGGTTCCCAAGTGGGCCCAGGCCCTCATGCCGATGATGATCGTCCCGACGCTCTCCTCCATGATCGCCGGCCTCATCATGTACTACATCCTCGGTGGCCCGCTGCAGGGCTTCACCGTGGCCCTGACCAACTTCATCACTGGCCTCGATCAGTCCCAGAAGGCTCTGTACGGCTTCGCTATCGGCTGGCTCGGTTGCCTTGACTACGGTGGAGCCATCTCCAAGGTCCCGAACCTGATTTGCGACGGTCTCATGGCTGACGGCGTGTACGGCCCCGAGGGCATCAAGGTCCTTGCTGCTATGGTTCCGCCCTTCGGTGTCACCTTTGGCTACCTGCTTTCCAAGGTCGTGAAGAAGCCTATCTTCAAGTCCACTGAGGTCGAGAATATCAAGGTTGCCTTCCCCATGGGTGTCTGCATGATTTCCGAGGGCGTCATCCCCATCGCGATGAACGACCTCATCCGCACCGTGATCTCCACTTCCATCGGCTGCGGCGTCTGCGGCGCGATCGTCTTCTCCATGGGCGTCGAGTCCATGGTTCCCTCCGGCGGCGTGTTTGTCATCCCGGCAATGACCAACCCACTGTGGGCCGTCATCGGCCTGCTGGTCGGCTCCTGCGTTACCGCCATCTTGCTGGTCCTCCTCAAGAAGCGCCTTGCCCCGGAGGAGATCGACGACCTCGGCATGGACGAGGACGTCGAGGAGGTCGAGGTCGACCTGTCCGGCTTCTCCCTCTCCTAATGGCGTCAACCCGATAGCTGCCCCCTAGGGCGGGGGCGAACAGGCCCCCGCCCGACCCATACGCAAACGAAAGGAAAGCGCTCGATGTACGAATCCATGAAAGGTATGCTCTCCAAGGCGAACGCCGAAGGTTATGCGGTCATGGCGATCAACGCGTTCAACCTCGAGACCGCGCGCGGTGTCATCACCGCTGCCGAGGAGATGAACGCACCTATCATCATCGACCTGCTCCAGGACCACGTGAAGGCGTACTTCGATTGCGATATCCTCACGGCCCCCATCATCAAGATGGCCCAGGCGGCTCACGTCCCGGTGGCCGTCAACCTCGACCACGGGCATGACATCGCGCATCTCAAGCGCTGTCTTCATGAGGGCTTTTCCAGCGTGATGTGCGACGCCTCCGCCTACTCGGATGAGGAGAATGCCCGCATCACCAAGGAGATCGTCGAGCTCGCCGACATGTTCGGCGCCTCTGTCGAGGCGGAGGTCGGAAACATGGGCCGTATCGCCGATGACGGCGTGATGCTCACCGACGCCGCCATGTACACGGACCCGGACGCCGCCATCGTCTTCATCAAGAAGACCGGCGTGACCGCTTTGGCGATTTCCTACGGCTCGACCCATGGCGATTACCCCGAAGGGTATGTGCCGGAGTTCCACTTCGACATCGTCGAGAAGATCAAGGACGCCACGGGCTGCCCGCTCGTCCTCCATGGCGGCTCCGGCGCCGGCGACGAGAACATGCGCCGCTCCGTCGAAGCGGGCATCAACAAGATCAACGTTGGAACCGACTACATGATCGCCCAGCGCGCTTTCATCGCCAACGCCCTGGCCGAGGACCCTTCTTGCGATTTCCCGCAGCTCATTCAGGACAGCTGGCGTGCCGGCGTGGTGACCATCAAGCACTACATCGAGCTTTCGGGCTCGGCAGGCAAGGCGTTCTAAATCCCACGAGCGCTTTAGGCGCGGGATTTGAACATAGCAATGTAAGACACAGGCAACGTTTCAAAACAAAAGGAGAACACAATGCTCGTCAACATGAATCAGATGCTCGCTATGGCTAAGGAGAAGCACTTCGCCGTCGGCGCCTTCAACGTCTCCGAGTCCAACCTCTTCCGCACCGTGGTCGAGGCCGCCGAGGCCAACGATGCTCCCGCGATCATCGCCGTGCACCCCACGGAGCTCGACTACTGCAAGGATGACTTCATCAAGTACGTCGTCGCCCGTTGCTCCAACAGCCCGGTGCCCTTCGTGATCCACATGGACCACGGCGACAGCATCGAGAGCATCATGCGCGCCGTCCACTGCGGCTTCACCTCCGTCATGATCGACGGCTCCTCCCTGCCCTTTGAGGAGAACATCGCCAAGACCGCCGAGGTCGTTCGCTACTGCCACATGGTGAACGTCTCCGTCGAGGGCGAGCTGGGCACCATCGGCGACACCGGCACCACCATCGAGGGCGGCATGTCCGAGGTCATCTACACCGACCCCGAGGACGCCAAGAAGTTCGTCGAGGCCACGGGTATCGACACCCTCGCCGTCGCCATCGGCACCTGCCACGGCCTGTACCCCAAGGGCGTCACCCCGAAGCTGCGCATGGACGTGCTCGAGGCCATCAAGGAGAAGGTCGACCTGCCGCTCGTCTTGCACGGTGGCTCCGGAAACCCGGATTCCGAGATCGCCGAGGCCGTGAAGATCGGCATCCAGAAGGTCAACATCTCCTCCGACTACAAGAGTGCCTTCTTCCTCAAGGCCCGCGAGATTCTCTCCCAGGAGGGATCCGGCTGGGATCCGAACAACCTGTTCCCCGAGTGCATCGAGGCTGGCAAGGCCGTCATCAAACAGAAGATGGAGCTCTTCGGCTGCGTGGGCGCCGCCAAGTACTATCGCGAGGCAGGCGTCGCCCAGTGGCGTCAGGAGCTGAACTAACGCATTGACGGGCGTTTTATGAGCACATGTTGACACCGCATCGCACAGGGGGTCCGGCTGATCGGGCCCCCTGTTCTCGTGGGACGACCCTCCGTTGACCGGGGGGGGGTGCAGTGTTTCAATAGATGAAACAATGAAACGAGGGGTGGTTCACGTGGAGCCCAAAGGGAGTGTCATCAACGAGATTTGCTCGCTGTACGACCAGCTGAGCGAGGGGGAGCGAAGCATCGCCGATTACGTGATGGCCCATCCTTCCGACATCGCATCCATGACCACCCGTGAGATTGCCCATGCGAGCGCCACGTCCGCGGCGAGTGTCTCCCGGTTCGCCAGGCGCCTGGGATACGAGAGCTTCTCGGCCCTGCGCAGCGCGCTGCTGCGCGATGAGCGAGCATTCGACAGCAAGGGCGACATTTCCGTCATCTCGCTTGATTCCCCCCGCGCGGCGCTTGAAACGGTGCTCATGGTCAAGAACCGCGAGTTGACCGACACGCTGAGCCTTTTGAAGGAGGACGAGGTCGCTCACGCCGCGCGCATGCTGGAGCACTCGGTGTCTATCACCTTCGCGGCGGTGGGTAACACGATCCCCTCGGCGCTCTCGGCATCCTTCCTTTTGGCGCAGCTTGGCTTGAGGTGCAATTGCGCGCCGACCACCGAGGCCATGATGCTCGATTCTTTGTCGCTCACGCCCCACGACGTCATCGTGTTCCTGTCCAAGTCGGGTCACTCCAAACGTTTGAATAAGATGATGGACAACGCGATCGACTCGGATACGCCTACGATCGTCATCACGAATCAGCCCGGCTCCCCGCTGGCTCGTCGTGCGACGTGCGTGCTTCACGCCGCCACGCATGACAAGGTGCTCAACCCCGATATGCCCTTCTCGCATAATTCGATCAACTACATCATCGAGGTGCTATTCTTGCTCCTCAGTTCGGATATCCCGAACTTCCGCGCTCACGCCGGCCTGTTGTGGAAGGCCCTGGGTGAGGATAAGGGCGTACCCGGAGAGGTATTTTAACTTGTCGCAGATCGAAATGGACCGCAATCCCAAGGGTCAGAAAATCCCGGGCAAAGTCGCCTTTGCGGCCACATTGCTCCTGCCCATCCTCGGCGTGGCGTGCCTTGTCATGCCCGAGCCCGTGGCCGAGCACCTGCCGCATATCCTCGGAGCCGTCATGCTGTTCGTCGGCGCCGCGGATATCGTCACGGACCTGCTCGATAAGGGCAGCGTCCCCGGCAAGATCACGGTCGGCACGGACGTCGTCATGATCGTCCTCGGTATCGTCACCCTGCTCAACACGACGGAGTCGCTCAACGTCATCGCCGTCATGTGGGGCCTGCTCGGTCTCGAGAAGGCGGCGCACGAGATCGACGAGTCGCTCGAGGCGCGTGCATCGAGCGGGAAATGGCTCATGCCGCTGGCGACGGGCGTCTTTGAGCTCGTGCTCGGCACGATGCTGCTCATCGCCCCCATCGCGAACCTCGGCCATCACGTGCTCCTGCTCGGCCTGGAGCTCATCGTGTTCCCGTTTCACGTGCACGCCGCGAGCTGAGCCGAATCGGTCCAGCTGGACTTCTCGCTTGCAAACCACAATCAGCTCCGGACGAGGTGATTTGTCGGGTATCGGTGATGTTTTCGCATAATGTGCACATTGCAGGTACCATAGGCGGGGTATCGAATAACCCCGATTGCTGGGTATGCATGCACCGCACGCGCGCTCCCGCTCCCGCTCGGAAAGGAACCTCGAAGATGAAGGCTATCATCCCCGCCGCCGGCCTCGGCACCCGCTTCCTGCCCGCCACCAAGTGCACCCCCAAGGAGATGCTGCCGGTCCTCGACAAGCCGGTCATCCAGTACGTGGTGGAGGAGGCCCTCGACCCGGAGGAGGTCGACGGCGCCATCATCGTGACGAGCCCTGGCAAACCCGAGCTGCTGAGCTACTTCCAGCCCGATCGCTCGCTCGAGGCCCTGCTGCGCGAGCGCGGCAAGGCGGGCTACGCCGACGCCATCGCCCACGCCGGCAACATGCCCGTCGACTTCCGCTACCAGTACGAGCCCCGCGGCCTGGGCCATGCCATCCGCTCCGCGGCAGACGCCTGCGCCGGTGAGCCCTTCCTCGTCCTGCTGGGCGATTACGTGGTTCCTGCCAAGGATATCTGCGACAAGATGCTCGAGGTCTCCCGCGCCCACGGCGGCGCGTCCGTGATCGCCGTCGCCCCTTGCGCGCCCGACCAGGTGGACCGCTACGGCGTCATCGCCGGCGACTTCGTGGGCACGCTCGAGGGCTGCGAGGGCGCGGGGGAGACCGAGCCGGGCGCCGTGTGGCGCATCGGCGGCCTGGTGGAGAAGCCCGCGCCCGAGGCTGCGCCTTCCAACCTCTACATCGTCGGCCGCTATCTGCTGAGCCCGCTCGTCATGGAGCTCCTCGCCAACCAGCAGCCCGGCAAGGGCAACGAGATCCAGCTGACCGACGCCATGGCGCGCAGCCTCGACCGCGAGGCCATGTACGCCGTCGTCATCGACCCGCTGTCCGGCTATGACACCGGCACCCCCTCTGGCTGGATCGCCACCAACGCCCTCATGGCCGCCAGCGACCCGCGCTTCGCCGACGAGTTCTGGGCCGCCATCGACGAGCGCGGCGGTCTGGAGCGCTAGGAGTAGCCTTGCAGCCCTTGCGGGTTGCCCGGGCATCGGCAATGGTTGCCATATGCCCGTCCAGCTCACACGTTGAGCCCTCTCAAGCTAAAAGCGCATTTTGATGTGAGCGCCCCTGCATCTTGGATGAACATGAAACCGAGGTGCAGGGGTTTTCTCTATGGCGGGGTGCTCCGTGCGTAGCTGGCGGGGTTGTCCTTTGTCTCGCTGCTGAAGTTGCCCCTGCTGTCTCGCTGCCGGGGCTGCCCCTTGTCTCGTAGCCGGGGAACCCCGCACCTCGCTGAACGGGTTGTCCCGGCAGGCACAAAGCAACTCGCCCCGCGGGGTCAATCGCGACGCCAAGAAGTTCCCCGTTTCGTTACCACTCTATTTCGGTAAAGTAAACGCTGTGCAATCAAGCAAATCCCTCGTGCGCCCGCTTCTAGAATGGCAGAACGCACAAACGCGAATGGAAACACGATAGGAGAGGGATGGTACGTATGGCTGCATTTGATTACACGGTTTCCCGCCGCCGTTTCATCGAGGCGATGGGTCTTGTGGCCGGTGCTGGCGTGTTCGGTCTCACGGGTTGTGGCGAGAGCAAGCGCGCGGGCGATGTTGGATCTGCAGGCGGTGGCAAGGGCGCCGATACGCTCACCTACGCCCAGGGCGCCGACCCGCGCGGCTTGGATCCGGCGTTCGTCGACGACGGCGAGTCCGCGAAGGTCATCGTCAACATCTACGACACCCTGCTCAACTACGATGAGGGCAGCTGCGATTTGAAGCCCGGCCTCGCCAGGGAGTACGACGTCTCTGATGATGGCCTGACCTACACCTTCACCCTGCAGGAGGGCGTGAAGTTCCACGACGGCACCGATTGCGACGCCGAGGCCGTCAAGGCGAGCATCGAGCGTCAGCTTGAGCCCGCGCGCACCGAGGACATGCCCTATGCATCCTTCGTGTACGGCTCCAAGGATGCCGGCAACGGCATTGCCTCCATCGAGGCGAAGGATGCAACCACGCTCGTCATCACGCTGCGCGCCGCTTCGACGCCCTTCCTCAAGAACATGGCCATGGCGCTCGCCGCGCCCGTCGTCGCGCCGTCCGCCTTCGAATCGGGCGAGGCGAACGAGAAGCCGGTCGGCTCCGGTCCGTACAAGTTCGTGAGCTGGACCAAGGGTGACAGCGTGGTGCTCGAGGCGAACGAGGATTACTGGGACAAGGACAACAAGCCCCAGACTAAGAACGTCATCTTCCGTATCATCGCCGAGAACGCCTCGCGCGTGACCGCTCTCAACAACGGCGAAGTTGACATGATCGACGGCATCGACGCCTCCGTGGTGAAGACCATCACCGACGCCGGCAACAAGCTCTTCCAAGAGGACGGCATGAACATCAACTATCTGGCGTTCCGCAACGACACCGGCGTGTTCTCCGACCTGGCCGCTCGCAAGGCCTTCGTCAAGGCGGTGAACGTGGAGGAGATGGTCAAGAGCCTCTACGGCGATTACGCCTCCCCGGCCACGTCGGTCATGCCCACGTGGATGGCGCCTTACGCCGAGGGCGTCAAGCAGACCGCCTACGATCCCGAGGCAGCGAAGAAGGAGTTCGCCGAGCTGGGAATCACTTCCTGCACCATGCTCACCTACACGAACGTGCGCCCGTACAACTCCATCGGCGGACAGCCGCTCGCCGAGGCGATCCAGGGCTACCTGGCCGATGCCGGCGTCGAGATGGAGATCATCTCCTACGACTGGACGACGTACCAGACCAAGGTCGACACCGACGCGTTCGACTGCTGCCTGTACGGCTGGGTGGGCGACAACGGCGACCCGGACAACTTCATGAACCTGCTCGCCGACGAGAACGTCTCCATGAACGTGGGTCGCTACCGCAGCGACGCGTACAAGGCGCTCATCGCCCAAGGCCTTTCCCTTCCCGAGGGCGACGAGCGCGACCAGGTCTACCTCAAGTGCGAGCAGATGGTCGCCGACGAGTCCCCGTGGATGCTCATCTCCCACGCCCAGACGCTTGCGGGCTATAACCCCAAGGTCAAGGGCTTCTCCATCCACCCCACGGGCGTGGTGCACCTGGCGGGTGTGACCAAGACCGCGTAGCGGTGCAACAAGTCCCTATCGAAGGTCGTCCGGGGCGCACAGACCGAAATGCGGCTGAGCGCCCGGAGCGCCCGGGCCGGTTGGCTGCTCGCCGGCCCGGGCGTTTCCGACCGTATTGAAAGGAGGTGGCGGCCGTGTTCAAGTACATTGCCAAGCGCCTGGTGCAGGCGATCCCCGTGCTGTTGGGCGTGTCGATCTTGGTGTTCCTCATCATGCGCGTGTTCTCCGCCGACCCCGCGCCCGTCGTGCTGGGCCAGCATGCAACGGTTGAGGCCATGGAGGCGTGGCGAGAGGCGAACGGACTGAACGACCCGCTCATCGTCCAGTACTTCGCGTTCCTCACCGGTGCGCTCACCGGCAACTTGGGCGAGAGCTATTACACCCATACGCCCGTGACGCAGGAGCTCATGAGCCGTTTCCCCGCGACCATCGAGCTGGCGGTCGTCGCCATCCTCATCGCGGGGCTCGTGGGCGTGGCCCTGGGCGTGCTTTCCGCCGTTCGCAAGAACACGGCGATCGACGGCATCTCGATGGTGTTCGCGCTCATCGGCGTGTCGATGCCGATCTTCTGGCTCGGCATCCTGCTCATCATCCTGTTCTCGGGCGTGCTGCACATTCTGCCGAGCGGCGGCCGCATCGACCCGCTGCTGGCGCCGGTGGGGGGCACGGGACTGTACCTGCTGGACACCTTGCTCGCGGGCGACTTCGAGGCGTTCGCCGACGCGGCCTCCCATATCGTGCTGCCGGCGCTCGCCCTGTCCATGTACTCGATGGCCGTGATCACCCGCATGACGCGCTCGAGCATGCTCGAGACGCTGGGGGAGGACTACGTGCGAACGGCCCGTGCGAAGGGCTTGCGCCGCGGGCGAGTCAACCGTCACCACGCACTGCGCTGCGCCATGCTGCCCGTCACCACGGTGATCGGCCTGCAGCTCGGCAGCCTGCTCGGTGGTGCCATGCTCACCGAGACGGTTTTCGCATGGCCGGGCATGGGCAAATACGTGGTCGAGTGCATCCTGAAGAGCGACTTTCCCGTGGTGCAGGGCGCCGTGTTACTCATCGGCGCCATCTTCATCGTGATCAACCTGGTGGTCGATGTGGTGTACGCATACCTTGACCCCCGCATCAAATACGCTCAGGAAGAGGGGTGAGCAGGCTTATGGCAACTACTGCGAACGCCGCGGCGCCCGCAGGCGCCCGTGCCCGCAAGGGCGAGTCCCTGTGGGACGACGTGCGCCATGCGCTCGTTCAGAACGTGCCCGCCATGGTGAGCTTGGGCGTCATCTGCTTCCTCGCGCTCATCGCGATCGTGACCGCGATCGCCCCGCAGATCCTGCCGTACGACCCGTATGCCCAGAACCTCTCGGCGTCCTTCCTGCCGCCGAGCGTCGAGCACTGGTTTGGCACCGACCAGCAGGGCCGCGACATCTTCTGCCGCATTCTCATCGGCAGCCAGATCTCGCTTACCGTCGGTTTGCTCTCCGTGGCTATCTCGCTCACGGTCGGCGTGGCGCTGGGCGCGATCGCCGGCTACAAGGGCGGCGTGGTCGACACGGTCATCATGCGCTTCATGGACATGATGCTCGCCATCCCCTCGATTCTCTTGGCGATCGCGTTCATGGCGGCGCTCGGCCGTGGCATCGACAAGGCGATCATCGCCATCGGCTTCGTGTCCATCCCCGAGTACGCCCGCATCGTGCGCAGCCAGGTCCTCGCCGTCAAGCAGGCCGACTACGTCGCCGCCGCCCGCGTGATCGGCGACTCCGATGCGCTGATCATCTTCCGCCACGTCCTGCCCAACGTGATGCCCTCGATCATCGTGCGCGCCACGCTCGGCATCTCCGCTGCCATTCTCGACGCGGCGGCCCTGGGCTTCCTCGGCTTGGGCGTCCAACCCCCGGCGGCCGAATGGGGCGACATGCTCGGCCGCGGCCGCAATTACATCTTTGCGGCGCCCCACACCATGATCTTCCCGGGTCTTGCCATCACGGTGACCGTTCTCGCGTTCAACCTGCTGGGCGACGGTATCCGCGACGCCTTCGACCCCAAAGCCCGAAAGAGGTGATGCGCCATGGCGTTGCTCGAGGTTAACGACCTGGTGACGGAGTTCCCTACCCGCCGCGGCGTGGTGCGCGCGGTCAACGGCGTGAGCTTCTCGGTCGACCGCGGCGAGATCCTCGCGGTGGTGGGCGAGTCGGGCTCCGGCAAGTCGGTGACGTCTCTGTCCATCATGGGGCTCTTGCAGGCCCCGGGCCATGTGGCGGGAGGCTCCATCATCTTCGACGGAAAGGACCTCCTATCCGCGAGCGAGCGGGAGATGGAGGCCGTGCGCGGCGGCGAGATCTCGATGATCTTCCAGGAGCCCATGACGAGCCTGAATCCGGTGTATCGCGTGGGCGACCAGATCGTGGAGGCCATCCGCACGCACATGGACCTGTCGCGCCGCGAAGCGTGGACGCGTGCGGTCGAGATGCTGCGCGTGGTGGGCATTCCCAGCCCCGAGGAGCGGGCTCGCGATTACCCGCACCAGATGAGCGGCGGCATGCGGCAGCGCGTGATGATCGCCATGGCGCTCTCGTGCGACCCGTCGCTGCTGATCGCCGACGAGCCCACGACGGCCCTTGACGTGACCATCCAAGCGCAGATCTTGGACCTCATCTACAAGCTGCGCGACGAGTTCGACATGGCGGTCATGCTCATCACCCACGACTTGGGTGTGGTCAGCGAGGTCGCCGACCGCGTGGTGGTCATGTACTGCGGCCAGGTGGTGGAAGAGGCGGAGAAGTACGAGCTGTTCGAGCATCCGCTGCACCCCTACACCACCGGGTTGCTCCGCTCGATCCCCCGCTTGGAGGACGAGTCGGGCGAGCGCCTGTACATGATCCCGGGAACGGTGCCCAACCCGCTCGACATGCCGGCAGGCTGCCCGTTCTCCGATCGCTGCGAGCACTGCTCCGAGCGCTGCCGCTCCGAGCGCCCGCAGCTCAAGGACGTGCCGGGGACCGGCAGGCGCGTGCGGTGCTTCCTCTACGACGACGAGGGCCACGTTTCCGAGACGCTCGCGGCCGCCGATCGAGCCGCGCAGCTCCGCCGTGAGGCGCATGGAATGGAAGAAGGGCAGAGATGAAGGCGAACGACTCCGATACACTGGTCGAGGTCCAGCACCTCACCAAGAGCTTCGTGGCTGAGACGAACTTCTTCGGCAAGCCGACTTCCTACGTCCAGGCGGTTGACGACGTGAGCTTCACCATCAAGCGGGGCGAGGCGTTCGGCCTGGTGGGGGAGTCGGGCTGCGGCAAGACGACCATCGGCAAGATGCTCGTGGGGCTCTTGCGGCCCACGAGTGGCAGGATCATCTTCGACGGACGCGACATCACGGCACTTGACCGCGCCGCCCGACGCGAGCTCTGCCGCGATATTCAGCTGGTGTTCCAGGACCCCTACGCGAGCCTCGACCCGCGCCAGACGGTGGGCGCGATCGTGGCCGAGCCCATCATCACCAACAAGCTGCTCCCGCGCGAAGCGGTGGACGAGCGCGTGGATGAGCTGTTCGAGCTCGTGGGCCTAGCGCCGTACATGAAGAACCGCTACCCGCACGAGTTCTCGGGCGGTCAGCGCCAGCGCGTGGGCATCGCGCGTGCCCTGGCGGTGAACCCCAAGCTCATCGTATGCGACGAGCCCGTGAGCGCCCTGGACGTGTCGATCCAGGCCCAGGTTCTGAACCTGCTGGACGACCTCAAGGACAAGCTTGGGCTCACGTACTTGTTCATCGCGCACGGCCTGAATGTGGTCAAGCACATCTCGGACCGTGTGGGCGTGATGTACCTGGGCCGTCTGATGGAGATCGCCCCCAAGAACAGCCTGTACCACGATCCGCTGTGCCCCTATACCCAGGCCCTGCTCTCGGCCATTCCCTCTCCCGATCCCAACCTGCAGCGCAAGCGCATCATCTTGGAGGGGGATGTGCCGAGCCCCATCGACCCGCCGGCGGGATGCCGCTTTGCGAGCAGGTGCTTTGCCAAGGTCGGAGCCTGCGACGTCGCCGCCCCCGACCTGCGAGAGACCCTGCCCGGGCACTTCTGCGCGTGCCATCGCTACGACAACATCGACGCCTCGTGCATCGCGGGCCTTGCGCGCGAGATCCAATACGATGCGGCCCGACCGAGCTACGGGCGCGGGGCAGGTCATGAGAACGCCGACCCGGTGCTGGTGCCCGGCTCGACGGCCTAGGCGCTCGCCCACCGAAGCGCTTCATCCAAAATACATGAACACCTGTTCGATACACTAGTGTTGAACAGGTGTTTTTCTGTAGAAAAACTTTGCTAATCCAAAATGGCCCATGAGTCAAGACCTTTCTTGCCGAACGGCGGGCACCTGCTAAACTAGTAGGTTGCCTTACCTGGCGGAGCTATGCCTGTAGCCCGTGAATGCGTTGGGGGAGGGGCGACGCGTCCGTGCGCGCGCCCATAGACGGAATGCGATGCGCGTCCGTCCGCCCCGCGCGCACGAGCGAGGGGCCGAGCGGCCGTCAGACCAACCGCCTTTTCCCAAGAAGGAGGAAACACCTGGTGCCGAAAGCAAACGCTACCAAGACCGTGACCGCCACCGAGCGCACACGCGTCAACTTCGGGAAGATCCCGGAGACGATGGAGCTGCCGAACCTCATCTCCGTGCAGAAGGAGAGCTTCGAGCGCTTCATGGACGAGGGCCTGCGCGACGCCTTTAGGGAGTCCAGCCCCATCCAGAGCCAGAACCACCAGCTCGAGGTGACCTTTGGCCACCACCAGTTCGGCGACCCGTCCCACACCGTGGACGAGTGCCGCGAAAAGGACATGACCTACCAGGCCCCGCTGCTCACCGAGGTCCGTCTCACCAACATGGAGACGGGCGAGATCAAGGAGCAGCTCGTCTTCATGGGCGACTTCCCCATGATGACCGACCAGGGCACCTTCATCATCAACGGCACCGAGCGCATCGTCGTCTCGCAGCTGGTCCGCTCCCCGGGCGTGTACTACAGCTCCGAGATGGACGGCGGCAAGCAGGTCTACAAGGCCCAGATCATCCCGGCCCGCGGCGCGTGGCTGGAGTTCGAGGTCGACAAGCGCGACCAGCTCGTGGTCTCCATCGACCGCAAGCGCAAGCAGTCCGCCACCATGTTCCTGCGCGCTCTTGGCATCGCCGTCACCAACGACGATATCTTCGAGCTGCTCGGCGACTCCGACGTGATCAAGCGCACCATCGAGCGCGACACCGCCCTCACCCGCGAGGACGCCCTCATCGAGATCTACCGTCGCCTGCGTCCCGGTGAGCCGCCGACCGTCGACGCCTCCCGCAGCCTGCTCGAGGGCCTGCTGTTCAATCCGCAGCGCTACGACCTCGCCCGCGTGGGCCGCTACAAGGTCAACAAGAAGCTCGGCCTCACCACCGAGGAGGAGGTCGCCGTTCTCACCGACGAGGACATCATCGCGACTCTGCGCTACCTGCTGAGTCTCGCCGCCGGCGAGCCCGGCTTCAAGGTCGACGACATCGACCATTTCGGCAACCGCCGCATCCGCACCGTCGGCGAGCTCGTCGCCAACCAGTTCCGCATCGGCATGAGCCGCATGGAGCGCGTCGTGCGCGAGCGCATGAGCTCTCAGGACATCGATGAGATCACTCCCCAGAGCCTCATCAACATCCGCCCGATCGTGGCCTCCATCAAGGAGTTCTTCGGCTCCTCGCAGCTCTCCCAGTTCATGGACCAGGCCAACCCGCTGACCGGCCTCACCCATAAGCGCCGTCTGTCCGCGCTCGGCCCCGGCGGCCTTGCCGGCCACAAGTCCGGCTCCAGCCGCCGCACCAACGTGCCTACGGCCGTCCGCGACGTCCACAACTCGCACTACTCCCGTATGTGCCCCATCGAGACGCCCGAAGGCCCCAACATCGGTCTGATCGGCTCCCTGGCGCTGTACGCCCGCGTGAACGAGTACGGCTTCATTGAGGCCCCGTACCGTAAGATCGAGAACGGCGTCGCCACCGACCAGATCGACTGGATGACCGCCGATGAGGAAGAGAACCACATCATCGCCCCGGCGAACACCCCGATCGATCCCAAGACCGGCGAGCTCGTGACCGTCGACGCCGACGGCAACCTGGTGCGCCCGCACACGGTCGTCGCCCGCACGCGTGACTTCGACGGCTCCTTCGGCGCCCCGGCCGACGTGCCGGTCGAGGACGTCGACTACATGGACGTCTCCCCGCGCCAGATGCTCTCCGTGGCCGCCACGCTCATTCCGTTCCTCGAGCACGACGACGCCAAGCGTACCCTCATGGGCGCGAACATGCAGCGTCAGGCCGTGCCGCTGGTCCATCCGGTCGCTCCCTACATCGGTACCGGCATGGAGAGCCGCGCCGCCATCGACTCCGGCGAGGTCACCCTGGCCAAGCGCGCCGGCGAGGTCATCTTCGCCGACGCCGCCAAGATCACGGTCAAGACCGCTGAGGGCATGGACACCTACAAGCTGCCCAAGTACCAGCGCTCCAACCAGTCCACCTGCATCAACCACCGCCCGCTCGTGCGTGTGGGCGACCAGGTCGTGGTGGGCCAGCCGCTGGCCGACGGCCCCTCGACCGATCACGGCGAGCTCGCGCTCGGCCAGAACCTTACCGTGGCGTACATGCCGTGGGAGGGCTTCAACTACGAGGACGGCATCATCGTCTCCGAGCGTCTTGTCGCTGAGGACCTGCTGACCACCATCAACATCTCCCGCTACGAGCTCGACGCCCGCGACACCAAGCTGGGCCCCGAGGAGATCACCCGCGAGATCCCGAACCTGTCCGAGGACATGCTCGCCAACCTCGACGAGGACGGCATCATCCGCATCGGCGCCGAGGTCAAGGCCGGCGACATCCTCGTGGGCAAGGTCTCTCCCAAGGGCGAGAGCGCGCTCACCGCTGAGGAGCGCCTGCTGCGCGCCATCTTCGGCACCAAGGCGCACGACGTCCGCGACACCTCCCTCAAGATGCCCCACGGCGCCGAGGGCCGCGTCATCGACGTGGTTCGCTTCAGCCGTGAGAACGGCGACGACCTCGCCCCGGGCGTCAACGAGCAGGTGCGCGTCTACGTCGCGCAGCGCCGTAAGATCCAGCAGGGTGACAAGATCGCCGGCCGCCACGGCAACAAGGGCGTTATCTGCGAGGTCCTGCCCGTGGAGGACATGCCCTACATGGCCGACGGCACCCCGGTCGACGTCATCCTGAACCCGCTGGGCGTCCCGTCCCGTATGAACGTGGGCCAGCTGCTCGAGTGCCACCTCGGCTGGGCCGCCGCCTGCGGTTGGGACACCGAGTCCGCCGACTCCGACAAGTACGTCCCCGGCCCGTTCTTCGTCTCCACGCCCGTCTTCGACGGCGCGCACGAGGACGAGATCGCCGAGGTCATCCGTCGCGCCAACAAGAACATGCTCAACCTTGCGTCCGAGCGTTTTGGCGAGCACATGAACCCCTCGTTCGTGACCCAGCTCGACGAGCGCGGCAAGACCGTGCTGTACGACGGCCGTTCCGGCGAGCCGTTCCGCGAGCCCATCACCGTGGGCACGTCCTACATCCTGAAGCTCGGCCACATGGTCGACGACAAGATCCACGCTCGCTCGACCGGCCCCTACAGCCTCGTCACCCAGCAGCCGCTGGGCGGTAAGGCCCAGTTCGGCGGCCAGCGCTTCGGCGAGATGGAGGTCTGGGCGCTCTACGCGTACGGCGCCTCCAACGTGCTCCAGGAGATCCTCACGGTCAAGTCCGACGACACCATCGGCCGCGTCAAGACCTACGAGGCCATCACCAAGGGCGAGAACGTCCCCATGGCCGGCATCCCCGAGTCCTTCAAGGTTCTCGTCAAGGAGATCCGCTCGCTCGCGCTCGACATCGAGCCCATCCGCGACGCCGAGCCCGCGCCTGCGCCGGCTCCCGCCGCCGAGGACTCCGAGCTCGACCTGCCCTCCATCGATGAGGCCGACACCTCCGCCGACGCGGCCGACGCCATCCTCGATGAGCTCGCCGCCACCACGACCGATAAGG
>SAMEA3387477__coassemble_2003_pt1 | contig 14081 bp, 8 predicted proteins | sample SAMEA3387477__metabat2_high_PE_028 | metagenome-assembled genome bin SAMEA3387477 (sample SAMEA3387477) | Felis catus | biome: Faeces | place: United Kingdom | collected 2012
CCCATCACGCCCACGGACTTGATGTCGGGCAGCACGCAGAAGTACTGCCAGCAGGCGTGCTCGCTGTTGCGCTCGCCGGTCTGCTCGAACAGGCGGGCGTTGTAGGCGTCCAGCTCCTCGCGCACGATGGCGTCGGCGTTCTTCAGGATCTCAAGCTTCTCGGGGCTCACCGCGCCGATGATGCGGATGGCCAGACCCGGGCCCGGGAACGGCTGGCGGTACACGATGTGCTCGGGCAACCCCAGCGCCAGGCCGAGCTCGCGAACCTCGTCCTTGAAGAAGTGGTCGAGCGGCTCGATGAGGTCGAAGTGCACGCCCTCGGGGAACGGGATGAGGTTGTGGTGGCTCTTGATGGTGGCCGTCTTGCCGCCGGTCTTGCGCGCGCCGCTCTCGATGATGTCGGGGTAGATGGTGCCCTGGGCCAGGTACTTCACCGGTCGCCCGTCGGTCTCCAGGTCCTTCGCCACGGCGAAGAACTCGTTCCAGAACTGCGTGCCGATGATGCGGCGCTTCTCCTCCGGGTCGGTCACGCCGTCGAGCAGCGCGGCATAGCGCTCCTCGGCGTGCACGTGCACGAAGTCGACGTCGAACTGCTTGGTGAAGACCTCCTCCACCTGCTCGGGCTCGCCCTTACGGAGTAGCCCGTGGTTGATGAACACGCAGGTCATCTGGCGTCCCACCGCGCGGGCGCCGAGGGCTGCGACCACAGAGGAGTCCACGCCGCCGGACAGCGCCAGGATCACGCGGTCCTCGCCCACAGCGGCGCGGAACTCGCCCACCATAGTCTCGACCAGGTTGTCCATGGTCCAGCTCGCCTCAAGCCCACAGATGTCGAACAGGAAGTTCCGGAGCAGCTGCTGGCCGTACTCGGTGTGCTTGACTTCGGGGTGGAACTGCGTGGTGTAGATGCGGCGCTCGGCGTCCTCCATGGCGGCAACCGGGCACACGGAGGTGCTCGCGGTCACGGCGAACCCCTCGGGCACGCGGGAGACGGCGTCGCGGTGGCTCATCCACACGGTCTGCTCAAGCGGCGTGGCGTTGAAGAGCTTACTCTCGCGGTCGCGTTCGATCGTCGCGGGGCCGTACTCGCCGATCTCGGAGTGGCCCACCTCGCCGCCGAGCGTGACGGCGGTCACCTGGTGGCCGTAGCAAAAGCCCAGAATAGGCAGGCCCAGCTCATAAATGGCAGGGTCGACCGTGGGCGCATCCTCGGCGTAGACGGACGCGGGGCCGCCGGAGAGGATGAGCGCGGAAGGCGCCATCTCGCGCACCTCGTCGGCCGTGATGTCGCACGGGACGATCTCGGAATACACATGCAGATCGCGCACGCGACGGGCGATGAGCTGCGCATACTGTGCGCCGAAGTCGAAGACCAGCACCTTATGCGCGGCCCGCTCGGATGCATTCTGGGTCATGAACCCTCCCAACCGTGCCGCCATAATCGACGGCGAGACGTGTTAGCTAATTGGTACATCATACTCGCCAAGCTGCGCGTGCGCAGAATCCTTACATGGTTTTTGACGTTAACTGGCTAAAAATAACCGTTTTGTATCGCTTCTGCCTGCACGCCTCCTTCTCTAAGCATCGCACGCTCCCATGAGTCCCGCGGCAGATGTAAAAACTGCAGGTCATATCTCCCCAAACGCCACCTATACACCCGGTCACACATCAGCACCACGCGATTCCCCTGCAAAAGATCAAAAGATGTCGCCTCCAGGCATGTCTTAGCGATACAAAACGGTAGTTTTTAGCCACATTGTGCCGATGTGACTCGTGAAACCTCCTCGAGTCATCCGCGAACGCATCTCTCGCAGCAATCGACATCCACTACAATGTCTGAGTCGTCGTAACCCGCCATGTTGAGGAGGCCCACGCGTGAAACGCATTCTTTTGATTGCCACGGGCGGCACGATCGCATCGGCCGAGGACGGCAACGGGCTCTCCCCCGCCCTCACCGGCGAGGAGCTCGCCCGCAGCGTTCCCGAGATCGAGGGCCTTTGCGAACTCGACATCGTGCAACCCATGAACATCGACAGCACCAACATGCGCCCGGCCGACTGGCTGCGCATCGCCCAGGTCATCCGCGAGGGCTACGACGACCACGACGGCTTTGTGGTCATGCACGGCACCGATACCATGGCATACACCGCGGCGGCGCTCTCCTACCTTATCCAGGACAGCCCCAAGCCCATCGTCCTCACCGGATCGCAGCAGCCCATGGGCAATCCCTTTACCGACGCCAAGATCAACTTGTACCAGAGCCTCGTGTACGCGGCAGACGACCGCTCGCGTGACGTCTCGATCGTCTTTGGCGGCTATGCCATCGCGGGCACGCGCGCCCGCAAGCAGCGCACCATGAGCTTCAACGCCTTTGCCAGCGTGAATTACCCCGTGCTCGCCTATTTGCGCCAGAACAAAATTATCCGCAGCGGCTCCGTTGCCGTGGCGGCAGGGCTGGCCGAGGCCGAAGCCGGCGCTTGTCATACGTGTGCAGCCGAGGATGCCAAGGCGCCTTACTGCGAGGAAACCGAATCCGTCAGCTGTGAAACCGCTGAGCGCTCCAATCGCGCATCCGCCAAGGCTGCCTGCACTCCGCCCCGCTTCTTCTCTGCGGTGGACGACCGCGTTTGCGTGCTCAAGCTCACGCCGGGCCTCACGCCGGATATCTTCCGCCTGCTTAAACCCGACTACGACGCCGTGATTCTCGAGACCTTCGGCATGGGCGGCGTGCCCGAGCTGGGTGCCGATGGTGCCTCCTACCAGGAGGCCATCTTTGACTGGGTCGATTCGGGACGCACTGTGGTCATGACCACGCAGGTGCCCGAGGAGGGCCTTGACCTGGGCGTGTACGAAGTGGGCCGTGCCTACGCCGAGCATCCCGGCATCCTCAAGGGCGGCGATATGACCACCGAGGCCCTCGTGGCCAAAACCATGTGGGCCCTTGGTCAGACGCGCGACCCCCACGAACTGCAAAGCCTGTTCTACCAGACCATCAATCACGACCGCGTGGACGAGTGGTAGACAGCTACGGATTTGCGGGCCGCGTGAGCGCGCATACCGCGTCGACCGCCTTGGCAAGACCGCCCGCTTCCCGGGCGGGAAACGTACGGTCCGCAGCGACCAGAGCGTCGTAACCCGCGCCTTTGAGGGCAAAGGCGGTTCCAGCCGCCAGCAGCATGTCCCGATCTGCAGGACTCGTCGCGATCACCGCCACGGAATCAAAGCCCCAGCCGCATGCCGCAACGAGTTCCGCCAATACATTCGCACGGGCAGCAGGGCGCAACAGGCAAGCGTCAGCATCAGCGCGCGAAGGCAAATCCGAGCCGCAGCCGCGCATAGGCAAATCCGGATCGCCACAACACAAAGGCGGATCTGAGCAGACGCATGAAGGCGAACTGACACCGCTATATGCAGACGAGTTGGACGAAGACGCGCGGCATCCATCACGCGAATCCAAGCCGTACGTGATGCGCGAGTTTGAGCCGTGAGAATCACAGGGATCATCCGAAATAACCGTCGCCCAGCCCTCCATCGCCTCGAACGCCGCGCCAGCATGCTCGGAATCCATATCCGTAAACACAATGATCTGCAGACCAAGCTTGTGCGCACGAGCAAGGGCATTTTGCTCGGTTGCGGAAAACCCGAGTCTCCCCGTGCCGACGACCAGCACCCGCGGCACGCGCAAAAACGCCCCACCTCTCATTACGCTCAGCGACACCTTAAACACTGTCCCGACCCACCGCCTCGACCCGTCTCCCCCTGAGATGTAAAGTACACTTTACATCTCAGGGGGAGAGGCGGGGAATGCGACCCTCAATGCCGCTCAATCGGTTGGAGAACTCGCAGCCGGGACCGCTCAGGCCGTCAAGTCCGCCGCGGCCGAAGGGCTTCAAGCGGTTGGCAGCACTGCCAGAACTGCACCCAACACTGCAGGCGGGATCCTTGGCTCCTTTGCATCACGCGCCAAAGCAAGCAGGGCTGATAGAACATTCACTGTCAATGCAGGCAACTCGTTTGAAGACAGCTTGAAAAAGGTAAGAAGCTCAAGGAGCTCCTTGACTGCGGAATCCCCACCCAAAAAAGAATTTGACTCGAAGAAACGCGAGCTTTGGGGCTTTATGGGACCTTGGCAAACGCCAGAAATTCAAACCCTTTCGCCCCTGCCAATTTATCAACGCAAAATGGCAAGGGCGATTTACACCATACACCGATCTGAAAGGTAGCTTGTGCCTCGCACTGCCTTAACGCCAAGCGTTTCTGCCAGCCATGGCGGCCTGAAGCTCCTCTATCACCAGATTACCGATAGAGAGGTCGCTCGTGATGTCAAAACGTACCCCAAAGCCACCGTCCAAAGGCTTACGCGTTGATTTAATAGGCCGACAAAGTCTTCTCCAAGAGACCCCATGGGGCAGCATCAGTTATAAACTCATCAGCCATCAGTTACACCGTCAGTTACAACATCAGTGATGGTATAACTGACGACGAGGCTTGGAGTATAAGTCAATTGCCCAAACGTCAATCCAGTATTACGGACTCACCGAACTGATATCTTCGAAAGAAGTTCATCGCCCCACCCGATTGTGGTGTAGCCCTCATGCATGGGGCCGGAAACCTCCATGCTGAGCCTGTGGCGATGGCCGTATACCTCAATTTCCAATCGATACCATCGTTAATTGGCCTCGTGGACAACGAGACCGATGGTCTAACTCCCCTATCATGCATTCAGATTAGAGCGCAAACAAGTTACCAACGCCGACGCCTCGCTTGCGCTCATGAAATAATACCCACGCAGGACTGACTGAACAGCGACCACCCACCCTGCACCTTATCGGCAAAGACAATCGGTCACCACTCAAGAATCGACGTCAGCAATCCTCAATCCCCGATGCAACCACCCCGCCATTAAGACCGACTGCATCAAATTCTTTCCCGGTTATACGACTGGTCCGCATCGAGCGCGGTAATCAGAGAAACCTCGAGTTCGTCAAGCTTGTCGGACGCGCAGGGATAGATCAAGATATACATGTGCTGCTTGTATTTCGCATCGGCATACACATCCACGTTCCCCTTGCCGGTCAAGTCATCATGAATGCTCGCGCCAACGCTCTCGGACTTACCGACGTACAGATCACGGAACTTGCTGAAGTCACCCTTCTTGACTGCATGGGCATACGTTGCAATGACATAGCAGCCGCTAAATGCCATATAGCCAGCTCCAGACTGAACAGCCGCCCCATTCTGGATCTCCCAGTTTTGGACGAATTGCTCGACGGGCATCTGATTTCCAGCCCCATCCAACAGGGCGCGACGAGCGGCCTTGCGAGCCTTTTCTCGCTCACGCGCTTCGACACTCTCTTTGACCGAATCTCCGACTGCACGGCCTTTTTCGGCCGCTGCGTCGGCGGCACCCTTCATTGCTCCCCTTACCTTATCCGTTCCAACCGCAAGCGCATCCGGCGCCTTATCCTGCAGCGCATCCGCAGCCTGCTTGGCAAAAGGGGCGACATCGGGCAATTTTTTGACGACCATTTTGGCGGCAGGTGCGTATTTTTTCACACCAGCAACCAATTTCACTGCCTTTCCGCCAGGAATAAAGTCAACAGCGATTGTTGCGATCTCTATCGCGGCATTTGCCGCAGCTGCGATGTCAACGGCACTCTTCTCATCGAGCTGTTCCTTATTTGTAGCCTCAGTCATGACAAACTCCTTCGTGGGGAAAGCTCAACAATTTATCCCCATTATTAAACACCGATTAGACTTGCCAACTTTGGCATCCGGCCCAAAGGCATATTTGCGCAGGCAGACGGAAGGGGGCGGCAGTCAAAGCGCCCTCCCTTTAATCTCTTTCGGCATGCTCCTATTCGGCGACTTCGTAATAGTCGATTGCAACCCGCGTCTCGACCGCATCAAATTCCGAGATGGTCTCAAATTTAACTTTTTCGCCTGCAGGCCATGAGGTTGTCGAAAGATACGCATCCTGGGCACGCACGCCGTCAGCATCATACAAACCCAACGTCATGCTCACGTTCCCGAAATCAACGCCCGTAGTGTTTTCGACAATCGCGACATACGTTATAAGCCCATAGCCATCGTTTTGCTTCTCAAACGTAACTGAAGACATGAGCGTCTCAAGAGCCTCATCAATCTGGCTCTTCTTGGTTGCAGCGGCACCGTTGGCGATCATCTCGTCAAACACCTCTTGGTGTTTCTCCCCAACACTCAATCCGTACTCATCGACGAAAAGCTTCAGCAGTGAAGTTCTCTTGTCATACACCTTGTCCCATGCGTCATAAAACTCCGCACTCGTCACCGAGTTGCTCTCAATGACTTTGAGGGCATCGTCAAGCGTATTGATATACGCGAGAACTGATTCCTGCATCTGACTGTCTTCAAAAACACGCGTTCTCAGCTTCTCATCGACCTCGAGCTCCGCCTCAACGTAACTCTTCAGCGTCTTCATGGTAAAGGCGTCTTTGCCGTCCGCCTCGTCCTTGTCCACCAGGTCGCTACGTGCCTCAATACCGTCTGCGATAATCTCCATCGCCTCATCGTCAGCATAATCCGGGCCCGGATCCTTTTGCTGCTGACACCCGGTCAGCCCCGTCAACGCCAAGCATCCCACCAAGGCAAACATCAGGCTCTTCTTCAACATCAATCTATCCCTTTCTATCCCCACGACAGAACCGTCGCGTTGAATACCGCAAACACAGCCAATGCGAATACGACCGCAGCCGCAATCGCCAGAACAACGTTCTTATTCACTTTTCACCTCAGCTGTTGGATCAACCCATTCAACCTCAACCTTGCAGGCGTCCTTGCCGCAAGCGACATCGAACATGCTTTGCAGATTCGTCTGGGCATTCTCCTTTGCCTGCTCCAGCAGACCGCTTTCCCTTGCCTGCTGATCGCTTTTCGCAATGCAATCACGCTGGAAGGCATCGACATCCTCGACGTGAATGGGATTAAGTATGTTGTTGCGCTCCTCGAACACACCCGAAACCTTCATGTTGGGAACGTTTTGCAGGGTCGGCTCGGATAGCGTCACAACAATCGAGGTTTCACCTTTCTCGCTCCATTTCGCCGTACTTAAATCGACCGTCGCCTCAATAGTCCCCGAATAGCGATACCAAAAGCTGTTCTGCGTAAAGGGGATCTCGATGAAGTCGAAGAGTTTGTTTTGGTCCCCCGCCTTCTCGACAATCGTGTAGTCCTGCGACGCGGCGACCATTTCATTTCGATCGACGATGCGGCTCATTATGGTTGTCATACTGAACACAGGCGTTTCCGGTACATCTTTGGGGTTGTACCACTGCAAGAGCAGGACGCCGCCTGACCCCAGCAGCAAGCCTCCAACCAAGGCGAACACAACGCTTTTACGAATTGCAAACGTCTTACCGTGCATCAGCCTCTTCAAGAATCCGTTTTCTTTAGACATGACGGCGTCCTTTCCCTCCCAATGCTTTCGTCTTGATTTACCAGCAGATGCTCGCCTCGAGCAGTCGCTCAAATGCACCGGGGCCCGCCCAGAGCTCGATGGCCAAATCGATTCCGGGCTCATCCAACATCCGATGCAACCGATCGCGTTCTCCGGCGTCGAGCAAAAGTATGTAGCCGGTTGCGATATCGGGATGCATAAGTTCCCACATCACGCGCCGCAACATGCCGAGGAGATCGGCGCCAATACGCTCCTCCAAATAGCGCTCGACTGCATCATGCACACCATCTGGGCCCGCGCTCAACGCGTACCGCAGCACACGGGCACGCTCGCGCTTTTCGCACAGCTCCTCGTACGCCTCCGTCGCCCTTTCCGCGACCGCATCCAAGTGGCTGCACAGCACGTCGACTCCCGCCGACGTGTCCATTCTCTCCGCGATTTCCGGCAGGCTGTATCCCTGTTCGTGCTGAAGCTTCACCAGGTAAAGCCAGGCGATATCTTCGATGCTGTAATTGCAGCGGCCCCACGTGCCGTCGGCGGGCTTCAGGATCCCCGCGCCACCGCGTTTGCGGTCGCCGTAACACGACCTCGTGATATCGCGCTTGCGCATATTGAGCAGGCTTTCAACCTGCGAGACTCGCCATCCGCTACGCGGCACATTGCGACCCATGAAACCCCCTCTCGTCCATTCCATCAAGCCTGTTCAATCGTTGAACAGCAAGGTTGAACGTGGGAAGAAGCACCGGTGAATAGACTTTGCACGCGTGCGAACCACCCGCCTCAAGCAGACTGGATGTCTCCGCCCAATTGCCGTTGCGCCTCCTTTTTCTCCTGCAACATAATGGCCTGTTCGTCATAGAGCTCTCCTCTCACGAGGCTTCGGCGCAGATGCGCCCTGTCGTGAGAGGGCTTGTTTTTCTCGCGAGCCGCAGCGCGAAGTTACGGGAGAAACTGAACGGGTCGAACGCGACCCACCGAGGAGTAGCCCCACCCACCCCACCTTAAGCTGCCCATAAGCTGCTTTGTCCTGCCTGCAACGTACAATGGATGCAGGCTCGGAAACCGCAGGATCGGAGGACCCATGCGACTTATCGGCAACATTGTCTGGATGCTCTTTGGCGGAATCTTCACCGCGCTCTACTGGTTCGGCATCGGATGCCTGTTCAGCATCACCATCATCGGCATTCCACTGGGGCGCCAGGCCTTCAAGATGGCCTCGCTCACGCTCACGCCCTTTGGCAAGAGCATCGAATACGGCGGCGGTGCGCCCTCGCTCATCGCCAACGTCATTTGGCTGCTCTGCGCCGGTCTGCCCATGGCGGCGAGCTACCTCATCGCCGGCGTTATCAACTGCATCACCATCATCGGCATCCCGTTCGGCTTGCAGTCGTTCAAGATGGCCAAGCTCTCGCTGCTCCCGTTCGGCGCCCGCGTGCTCGGCTAGCCGGTCGACCAAAACGAGGCGCCCAACCGCATCCCGTCCCCGGGAACACGATGCCGGAAATCGGACGTTTATGTAACGAAAGCTGAAACACCTCAAGTAGAGAGGTGTCTTGAACATCAAAACACCAGTTGGTGTAAACCAACAACACCCCTCTACCCGAGCTCCCCGAAAACTCGTTACACAATCGCTTGATTTCCGGCAAACGGTCCGGTAAAGATCGCATCCAGCCGGGAAAAGCCGAGAAAAAGCCCGGAGACCTCCCGTCAATGCACCTGCCAAAGCGGACGGGCGGCAAGCAGATATGTCTCGATGCCCTAAGAGCGCTAGAATTGCCGCGCGGGCCAAAAGCGTGGGCTGTGAATCTGAACGGCAGGTGAAGAGGCTTTGACCAGATACGACGACATGCGGCAAAAGTACATCGATCGCCATCGGCGACGCCACGGCGAGCGGCCTGCGCTGCAACGCGCCTGGAGGGGTGTGCAGAAATTCGTTTGCCGCACCTTCAATATCCGCGAAGGGCGCGCGCCCTACCATGTGATCCGCAAGCGCTTTGTCAACGGCGCCCGTCTTACGGGCACCCATTTGTGCATCCTCATCGTCGCGATGATCATTGCGTGCATTGGCTTGGACACCGACTCCGACATCGCCATCGTGGGCGCCATGCTCATCTGCCCGCTCATGGGGTCCGTGCTCGCCATCGCCTACGGTGTCGCTACGGTAGATCGGGCGCTTATGCGCGACGCCTTGGGCGGCCTCGTGCTCCAAATGGCCTTTTGCCTCATCACGTCGACCATCTATTTTGTGCTCTCACCTGTCGCGGGCATGACCCCCGCCCTCGTTGACAACTCGGGGCCCACTATATGGCATCTTATGCTCGCACTCGTAGGTGGCTTCGCGGGTGGCCTGGGCAACTCACGCGACCAAGAACCAGCAACCGTCATCTCGGGCGTCGCCGTGGCCACAGCCCTCATGCCTCCACTGTGCGCGGCGGGCTACGGACTCGCCGCTGCCAATGCCGGGGTCTTCCTTGGGGCACTGTATGAATTCGGCATCAACGTCGTCTTCATCGCACTCTCCGCCGCGGTCGTTTTGCTGTTGCTGCACACGCCACTCAAACGCGACCTCAACGATGACGGAGTGGTGACGGAAGCGGAAGACGAGCTCGTGCGCGCCGAGTCGCACAAGATTCGCTGGCGCATCATGCTGGGGACCGCTATCTTCGCCATCCCCTGTGTGATACTTACCGGCAACATGCTCACCACCGCCGAGGAGCAGGCCGCCGGAGCCACCGACTACTACGACGCCGCCGAGACCGCGCGCGAGCTCGCCGTGGTGTGCCCTGGATTCCAGAAATACACCGTGGGCATGGAAGTCACCAACACAACCGACGGCAACGAAGACGAACCCAAGCTCACGGCTCGTGTGACAACCAAAAAGGAGCTGAACTCACACGAGCGCACGACCGCCGAGAAGCTCATACGCCTCGACGTCCCCGAGCTGGACCGCGTCGAATTCACCACCGAAGTCGGGTAGAGCCTGGCATCGGCTCACGATGTGCTGCAAAAATCCCTTGCAGCAAATCGTTAATCTTCTAGTGGTATTTCAGGCGTCATTTTCACCAGCAAAACTGCAGGAGAACATGAGCGCAAAATGGCCCGTGAGCGCTTCTGCGCTCATGGGCTTTACTGTAAGGGATTTTTGCAGCACATTGCGAACGGGCCAACGTTTCGCTCGCCACTCGCCTGCCGCGCTCGGCCTTCACACCTCAAAAAAGTGCCTGTCCCTCATTTGAGATGTCAATTTGCGCAATGGAGGATGTGAACGGTCACATCGTTCACATCCTCCACAGTAAGCTCGATTTGATTTTGGTGGCAGTTGCACGGGCGGCTTTGAATACCGCAGCCGCCCGGATCGCGCGATCAGCGATCTTGTCTGCAAACTTTCGGTTTTGGGAAGCAATATCGGGTTTGGTCGAGTAGCCCCGCGATTTGGCCTTTGGCGACCTGCGGTTTTATTGCCGAAAACCCCTGTCTACTCGGGCCGATGCGATATTGCTTCCCAAAACCGAAAGTTTGTGATTGCCAACCATATCTCGGTCATCAGTTTCACCTCAACTTAGGGGCTACCCCCCTAAGTTGAGGTGCGCGGTTACTCCTCAGAGTCACTCTTGCTCGCGCGCTTCCAGTGCAGACCGCGGCTCAAACGGCGCGCCACGCGCTCGACCTCGGCATCGCTCGTGAGGTGATGCGGCTTCATGCGGCTCGTCACCGAGTCGCGGCGGATGGTCGCGATCGACTCCATCACGAAGCCCTTGCCCGCGCGCATGTTCTCCTTGGCCACGGAGATCATGAGCTTGATGCGGTTGAGCTGGTTGACCTCGCTCGCACCCGGGTCGTAGTCAACGGCCACGATATTGCTCTCGGGATGCTGGCGGCGCAGCTCCTTGATCACGGCCTTACCCACCACGTGGTTGGGCAGGCACGCGAACGGCTGCGTGCAGATGATGTTGGGGGCGCCATGGTCGATCAGGTCGAGCATCTCGGCGGTGAGCAGCCAGCCTTCGCCCATGTTGTTGCACAGCGAGAGGATCTGGCGCGCCTTCTCCTGCATCACCGCGATGGGCTCGGGCCGCTCGAACCGCTCGCTGCGCTCCAGCATCTCGTCCACGGGCTTGCGCATCCAATCCACCAGCCCGATCGCCGCGTCCATGGTGGCGCGCGTCACGGCGGAGCTGCCCAACTCATCCTTCTGCACCTGTGCATTGCTCATCGAGTACAGGAAGAAGTCGAGCAGGCCCGGCACCACGGCCTCGCACCCTTCAGCCTCGATGACGTCCACCACGTGGTTGTTCGCCGTGGGGTGGAACTTCACCAAGATCTCACCGACCACACCCACGCGCGGCTTGGTGCCCTCGCCCGTAAGCGGCAGCGTGTCGAACGCGGTGATGGCCTGGCGGGACAGCTTGGTGAAGCTGCTCCGCGTGAAGTTCGGCGCGAGACGGCGCGCCCGCTCCATGAAGTCCTCGAACAGCTCGTTGGCGGCGCCTTCCTCGGCCTCGTAGGGGCGCGTGCGGTAGAGCATCTGCATCATGAGGTCGCCGAACAACACACTGTACACGCATGCCTTGAGCAGCGGGACCGTGAGCTTGAAGCCGGGGTTGCTCTCGTCGAGCTTGACGGCGGAGAGGCTGATCACCGGAATATCCGGGTGCCCGGAATCGCGCAGCGCCTTGCGGATGAGCGCGATGTAGTTGGTGGCGCGGCAGCCGCCGCCGGTCTGGGTGATCACCACGGCGGTCTTGGACAGATCGTAGCGGCCGCTCTCGATGGCCTCCATGATCTGGCCCGTGACTAGGATGGACGGATAGCAGATGTCGTTGTTCACGTAGCGCAGGCCGGCCTCCACGGCACCGCGGTCCGTGGACGGGAGCAGCTCCAGGTTGTAGCCGCCCGCACGGAAGACCTCCTTGATGAGGTCGAAGTGGATGGGTGCCATCTGCGGGCACAAGATGGTGTAACCGGCCTCGCGCATCTCCTCGGTGAAGCTCACCTTTGGGAACGCCGCGCTCGCGCCGGCACGCTGTGGCTCGAGCGCGTACTTGTGCGTGGCAAACACGGGCGCGTCCGTGGAGGGCGCGACGGGCGCTGCGGCACCCTGCTCGTACGCCTCGCCCGCGGCGGCGGCATCGGCGGCGCGCTCGGCCTCCTGGTCCTTGAGCGCGGCCATGAGCGAGCGGATGCGAATGCGCGCCGCACCCAGGTTGGACACCTCGTCGATCTTGAGCACCGTGTAGATCTTGCCGGAGGCCTCCAAGATCTCCTGCACCTGGTCGGTGGTGAGGGCGTCCAGGCCGCAGCCGAACGAGTTCATCTGCACCAAGTCGAGGTCGTTGCGCATGGTCACCAGGCGCGCAGCGGCGTACAGGCGGCTGTGGTACATCCACTGGTCCACCACGCGGATGGGGCGCTCGGGCTTGACCAGGTGCGCCACCGAGTCCTCGGTGAGCACGGCAAAGCCAAAGCTCGCGATGAGCTCGGGCAGGGCGTGGTTGATCTCGGGGTCGTTGTGGTACGGACGGCCAGCCAGCACGATGCCGCGCCCGCCGTGCTCCTCGATCCAGTGGATGGCCTCCTCGCCCATGGTCTGGATGTCCTGATGGAAGCGCGCATCGGCCTCGTACGCGGCGTTCACGGCGTCATCGATCTCGGTGCGGGTGAGCTTGGGCCCGCGCACGCGACCACGGCCGGCCTCCGCATCGGCCACGCGCTCGACCGCAAGCAGCTCGTACAAACGGCGCTTGAGCTCGATCTTGTCGTGGTAGGGCACGAACGGGTACATGAACTCGACGTGCTTCTCGGTGATGTCGTCGATGTTCAGGCCGAGTGCCGTGGGGTAGCTCATCACGATGGGGCAGTTGTAGCAGTTGCCCGCCGAGGGGTCCTCCTTGCGCTCCCAGCGCACGCAGGGCATCCAGATGAAGTCCGGGTCCTTGTCGATGAGATTCATCACATGGCCGTGGGAGAGTTTGGCCGGATAGCACACGCTCTCGCTCGGCATGGACTCGATGCCCGCCTCGTACGTGGCCTTGCTCGAGTTGTCCGAGAGCACCACGCTAAAGCCCAGGCGCGTGAAGAACGCATGCCAGAACGGGTAGTTCTCGTACATGTTGAGGGCGCGCGGAATGCCCACCGTGCCGCGCGGGGCCTCCTCGGGGCTCAGGCACTCGCGGTCGAACAGCAGCTTGTTCTTGGCGGCGAACAGGTTGGGCGCCTCGGTCTTCGCCTTGCGATGACCCGCGCCCTTCTCGCAGCGGTTGCCCGTGATAAAGCGACGCCCGCCGCCGAAGTCGTTGATGGTGAGCTGGCAGTTGTTGGAGCAGCGGCCGCAGCGCGCGTGCTTTTGCTCAACGGTGAGGCCGGCAATCTGCTCGGCGGAAAGGACCGTGGAGGTGCCGTCCGCGCCGGCGCGGTCGCGGGCGAGCAGCGCCGCTCCGTAGGCGCCCATGCAGCCCGCGATGTCGGGGCGCACGGCGTCGACGCCGGTGAGCTGCTCGAAGGCGCGCAGCGTGGCGTCGGACATAAAGGTGCCACCCTGGACGATCACCTGGGTGCCGATCTCGTGCGGGTCGCGCAGCTTGATGACCTTGAACAGGGCGTTCTTGATGACGGAGTAGGACAGGCCGGCGGCGATGTCGCCCACCGT
>SAMEA3387477__coassemble_2146_pt1 | contig 12686 bp, 8 predicted proteins | sample SAMEA3387477__metabat2_high_PE_028 | metagenome-assembled genome bin SAMEA3387477 (sample SAMEA3387477) | Felis catus | biome: Faeces | place: United Kingdom | collected 2012
CGGTAGTACTTGCCGATCATCTCGTCGGGGATGGACATGGTCTTGCCGAACATATCCGCGGGCTCGTCGGTGAGGCCGATGTAGTTGCCGTAGGACTTGGACATCTTGCGGGTGCCGTCGGTACCCTCGAGCAGCGGCATGGTGAGCGCGATCTGCGGCTCCATGCCCATCTTCTCCATGAGCTCACGGCCGGCGAGCAGGTTGAAGAGCTGGTCGTTGCCGCCCATCTCCACGTCGGCCTCGATCTTGACCGAGTCGTAGGCCTGCATGATGGGGTACAGGAACTCGTGCAGCGCGATGGGGGTCTTGGACTGGTAGCGCTTGGTGAAGTCATCGCGCTCCAGGATGCGCGCCACGGTGAACTTGGACGCGATGGACAGCAGCTCCGCCAAGCCCATGGGGAACATCCAGTCGCCGTTGTGGACGATGGTGGTCTTTTCGGGGTCGAGGATCTTCATGGCCTGCGCGACGTACGTGGCGGCGTTGGCCTCGACCTCCTCCTGCGTGAGCTGCGGGCGGGTGGAGTTCTTGCCCGACGGATCGCCGATGGTGGCGGTGCCGTTGCCGATGATGAGGGTCACGCGATGGCCCAAATCCTGGAACTGGCGCATCTTGCGCAGCGGAACGGCGTGGCCCAGGTGCAGGTCCGGACTGGTGGGGTCGACGCCGAGCTTGATGTTGAGCGGCACGCCGCGCTCGAGCTTCTTCTTGAGGTCGGCCTCGGGCACGATCTTGGCCGCGCCGGAGGTGATGATGCGCATCTGCTCGTCGACAGGCAACATAAGGTGCACCTTTCTACAAGGTCATAGCACCCTCGCCGCATCTTGACGCTGGTGCGTGGACGGGCGGTGCTGGGAGTTACATGTAGTCGATAGTGTAGCGCACAATGGGCCCCGGAGGACAGGGCGGAGTTCGAACAGGGACGAATGCATCAAAGCGGACGTGAAGGTGCGTCCCGACCGAGTAAGCGCCGCCCCCGGCGAAGCCCCCGCGCGGCGCGGGCGCAGGCGACCCCGCTGCAGGTCCGTGACGATGCGGGCGCGGGCGACCCTGCGGCAGCGCGTGCGCCGATGCGAGCGCGGGCGACCCTGCGGCAGGGCACGCGCAAATGCGGGCGTGGACGGTCCCACAGCGGAATCCCAACCAACGCCGGCACGTGATGCCCCACGGCAGGGCTCCCATCACCACCTACATGCACGGCACCGCGACAAAGCCCGCGGTCTCCGGCGGGGCGACCCGACGGGGCGACCCCGCGACAAAGCTCCTAGCGATACAGGCGCGTGCGGCCCCGCTCGTCGACACGCACGCGCACGCGCGCTCCGGAGCTCTTGCGGTCAAGCTCAACCAAAACGCGCTCGCCCCGCTCGCTCGCCAGACGACGAGGGCACGTTGCGCACGCATGGTCGCACGGCCCCTCCGCGGTGAGCACGCAATGCTCCAGGATCATGAGCGGCGTCGAGCCCCGCGGCGCATCCTCAAGGCCGATCACCAGGCCATCGTCGACGGCGGCGGAACGGACGGCTCGGCGATCGGGCTCCGAAAGCTCCTCGGGAAGCCACACGCGACGGGCGCCCAGATCCTGCAGAACGCGGGCCGCCCGGGCGTTCCACACGTTGAGCGGAGCCGCGGCCTCCCACGGCACGGCAGCCTCAATCGCAAGCCCGACCTGGCCGATGTTGCGGCATAGGACCGCATCCGCCTCCCCGCGGGCAACCGCATCGCAGGCGCGGCGCACCGCGGCGATGTCCGACGCGCGGCACACCTCACCCAAATCGATCACGCGGTCGCCAAAGACAGCCCCAGCGGCGTCATCGAGAGTCAACTCTCGACGGCAAAAATCGCCAGACGCATCATCTGGAGACATCGAAAGCGAACTTTCGCGAGTGGGCGAGGACTTGCGCCGCACATGGGCGTGCCGCGGCCCGTCGCCCGAACGCGGCACGTCGCCCAAACGCGTCACGTCGCCCGAACGCGGTGCGCCGCCACGGGGACGCCCCGACTCCTCGTCGCGCCATGCGAGACCCTCGCACAGCCTCTCCTCCTCCACGCGCATCGACTCGACGGCGGTGCGGGCCTCCTCGATCACGCCCGCGGACCGCACGACGTGCACGGCGCTCCCCGCCTCGACCTTGCGTTTGCAGCGCACGAAGACGCGCTCGCCGGCGCGAACATCCGCCGCGCACGGCACGATGGGCCAGCGCTTGGGGACATCGGCGGGGGCGTCCGTCCCGGGCGTCGAGCGGATCTCGAGCATGTCGCCCGCCGCCACATCGCGGTCGAACCTCACCCACGCGCCCTCAAACCCGGGCTCGTCGACGCAACCGACTTCGAGCCCCTGGTTGATGGCGCGCTCGACGCTCATGAGCCCCGCGCCGGTGGCCGCATGGCCGCCGAGCAGGTACCCGTCGGTGAACCCCCGGCTAAAGGACCGGGCGAGCTGGGCCTCGAGCGCATCGAGCTCCGCCTCCCCCAGCGGCGCCCCCGCAAGCACGGCGTCCAGCGCCCGCCGATAGCAACGCACGACGTTGTAGACGTAATCGGGGCCCTTCATGCGACCCTCGATCTTGAGGGCCGCCACCCCGGCGCGCACGAGCTCCTCCACATGGCGGATGCCCAGGTAATCGCGCGGACACAGCAGGCGATCGCCCTCAGTCCGCCCGCCCGGCCGCGACGCGTCGCGCCGCCACGCCCCGCCGGCAAGGACGCGCCCGCTGCCGTCCTGCAGCTCGTAGGCCAAGCGGCACGGCTGCGTGCAATCCCCCCGGTTCGCCGACCGGCCGCGCATGATGGCGGAGTACGAGCACGCCCCGGAATAGCAGATGCAAATCGCCCCGTGGCAAAACGCCTCGATGGGAACGCCCTCGGAGCACAGCCGCCCCAGCTCGGCGCACGACAGCTCACGCGCGCACGTCACCCGCCCAACGCCCAGCTCGCGCGCGGCAAAGCGCACTGCTGGCGCCGACTGCGCCCCCGCCTGGGTGGACAGGTGCAGCTCGACATGGGGCAGCTCGCGTCGCAGCACGGAGCACAGGCCGATATCGGCGACGATGAGCGCGTCGGCACCCGAGACGGACGCCGCGGCGGCGAGCTCGACGGCGGGGGCACATTCGCGATCGCGCAGGCACACGTTGAGCGTCACGTAGACGCGCGCTCCGCGGGAATGCGCGAGCACGCACCCGCGCGCCAGCTCGTCGAGGGAGAACCCGCCGTTCGCCGCGCGGGCGTTGAACGCGCCCAGCCCCACGTACACGGCATCGGCCCCCGCCGCGACCGCCGCGCGCAGCGCATCCGGCGTCCCCGCCGGTGCCAGCAACTCGACCCCTTGAGCCATATGCGCCCCTTCTCCTCCCGCACCGCCCCGCGCCCGCCCAAGCAAACCAGGCCCCTGGGCACGCGGATTCAACTGCGTGTTTTTTCGCGTAAGTAAGGATACCCGAGCGCAGGGCGCATCGCGGTTGCGCTATCGTATGAACATCTATGTGTACGTCGTCCGGGCATGTCCCGGTCAACCAGCAGGAGGTCGTCTATGGGTCCTCGACAGCGTCGCGCGCGCGGTCGCGCCAAAACGCACGCCGCCCCCGTCATCCTCGTCTCGGTCCTGGGGTTTTTGCTCGTCGCCGGCATCGCGTTCGGCATCGGCATGCTCGGCAACGTTGAGCGCTGGCTCTCCGATTTGCCGGATTACACCGACGCGGACGAATACCTGGTGAGCGAGCCCTCGCACATCCTCGACGCCGCGGGCAACGAGATCGCCACGTTCTTTGTCCAGAACCGCGAGAGCGTCACCGCCGACCAGGTCTCCCCGTGGGTCCTCAAGGGCACGGTCGACGTCGAAGACGAGCGCTTCTACGAGCACCCGGGCGTCGACATCATCGGCATCGGCCGCGCCGTGCTGGCGCAGCTCTCAGGCCGCTCCGAGGGCGCCTCGACCATCACCCAGCAGCTCGTGCGCAACACCATCCTGTCGGAGGAGCAGTTCGACCAGACCATCGAGCGCAAGGTCCGCGAGGCCTTCATCGCCCTGGAGATGGAGAAGATCTACTCCAAGGACGAGATCTTGATGATGTACCTCAACTGCATCTACTACGGCCACGGCGCGTACGGCATCCAGGCCGCCTCCAAGACCTACCTCTCCAAGAACGCCAGCGACCTCACGCTCGCCGAGGCCGCGCTGCTCATCGGCCTGCCCAACTCCCCCTCCTACTACGACCCCACGGTCAACCCCGAGGTCGCCGTCGAGCGCCGCAACAAGGTCCTGGGCAACATGCTGCGCCTGGGCACCATCACCCAGGAGGAGCACGACGCCGCCGTCGCAGAGCCCCTCGCCCTGAACGTGACCGAGGTCTCCGACTCGGGCATCACGGTCAACGCCTACCCGTACTTCGTCGATTACGTCAAGACGCTGTTGCAGGAGGAGTTCTCCACGGACGTCCTCTTTAAGGGCGGCCTCACCATCAAGACCACCATCGACCCCGTCGTGCAGGCGGCCGCCGAGAACGCCGCCGTGAGCAACCTGAACAACTACGCAGCGACCGCGCGCGAAAACATGGACCTCGATATCGGCATGACGGTGATCGACCCCAAGACCGGCGCCATCAAGGCGATGGTGGGCGGACGCGATTACAACCGCGTGGAGGACGACGGCAGCGTGCTGCGCCTCAACCACGCCACCGCGCGCCAGCAGCCCGGCTCCTCGTTCAAGCCCTTCACGCTGGCGGCCGCCATCGAGCAGGGCATGAACCCCAACATCACCCTCAACTGCAACTCCCCGCTCACGTGGAAGATCGCCGGGCAGGCCGACTACCGGGCGCAGAACTACGGCAACCAGTCCCTGGGCTACATCTCGCTCGCCCGCGCGACCGAGCTCTCGTCCAACACCGGCTATCTCCAGGTCGCCGAGACCATCGGCAACCAGAACATCATCGCCATGTGCAAAAAGCTCGGCCTGGACACCTCCCAGATGGAAGACGTCCTCACCATGACGCTCGGCACGGGCAGCTTCTCCACCATCGAGATGGCCTCCGCGTACGCCACGTTCGCCAACGGCGGCACGCGCCATGAGCCCATCGCGATCTCCGAGATCGTCTCCCGCACGGGCGAGACGGTCTTCAAGGCGGACACCACGGGCGAGCAGGCCATCAGCCCCAGCGTCGCCAGCGCGGTGACCGGCGTGCTCGAGGGCGTTATGACCAACGGCCTGGGCGCCCCCGGCAACCCCTACAACAACCAGCCCGTGGCCGGCAAGACGGGCACGGCGGGCACGGCGGACTCCGCCACCGCGCTGTGGTTCTGCGGCTACACCCCGCAGTACGCCGCCGCCATTTGGGTGGGCGGCTACAACGGCACCGTCGACCTGGGGAGCTTCATGGGCGACCAGCTCACCCTGCCGGTGTTCCGCTCCTTTATGAAGGCGGCGCTCGACGGCGTCGCGCGCGAGGAGTTCCCCACCGCGGACGCTCCCAAGTACAAGAACAACTCCGAGTGGAAGTTCTCCAAGACCAAGTCCGAGGCCGAACGCGCCACCGAGGAGACCGCAAAGGCGGAAGAGGAAAAGAAAAAGGCCGAAGAGGAGGCCCAGAAGGAGCAGGAGCAGCAGACGCCCACCACGCCCGAGTCCGGCAACGGCAGCACGGGCGGCGGGTCGAACGGGGGCACCTCGGGCGGCACCGGCGACGGCAACTCCGGTGGCAACACGGGTGGCAACGGTAATTCCGGCAACTCGGGCGGCAATTCCGGCAACTCGGGCGGCGGCGGAACCGGCGGCAATGGGGGAACCGGTGGAGGTACGGGCGGCGGCACCACGCCACCCACCACGCCCCAAACGGGCAACTAGCGCTCACGCCGTTCAGCGCCGCACGCTCCCAATAGGCGAGAACCCCACACGGAGGCGTGCGGCGCCTCCCAGACGGGCGGCCCGCCTGCCCGCCGTTCCGCGCGGCGCATGTCATACGGTCGGTTAGCCCAACACGGCTCCGCGCGGCATCCAAAGCAGACAGCCAGCCTTGGCTGCACGACACACGCGCCGTATCCAAGGCAAACCGAAGCCCCAGTCGTACACCATGACGACTGGGGCTTCTTCATGATGTCACCCTTCTCGCCATCGTGCCCGACCCCATCTCCCTTGAGCCCGCCCCCTAGCGCCTCCCCTGAACCATACTCTAGGCCTCCCCGTCGCATCCATCCCCTCGAGCCCACCGGCCCCGAGCGCTCCAACCCCGGCCTCGAGTCCGCCGGCCCCATCCCGGAACCCCTGGGCTCATCGTGCCGGAGCGATATGACAAAACCACCTTTTGAAACGACTCGTTTGTTTCAAAAGGTGGTTTTGTCACAAAAATGGCCTTGGTAATGTGCTTTACCAATGGTTTGAAACGATCTCCGCCGTTTCAAACGGCTGATTTCGCACATCGAGCGACGATTGCTCGCCGATGCGGCGGTGATCAGGCTACCGGCCATGCGCATCACCGTCCCGCAGCCCATCCGAATGGAACGGAGGCTCGCACCGCTACCCTACCGGCTGCGCCGCCAATACGCGACGAGCAGGGCGATAAGCGCGATGGGCAGCAGGATGAGCAGGCTCAATAGAATCGTGTGGACGATCATGGGACTCATTTGCGCACACTCCGCAGCTTGGCGATCATCGCCTCAAACTTCTCGCCGTCATCAGGCATCTGGGTAATCACGAGAATGGTGTCGTTGCCGGCGAGCGAGCCGAGCACGTCGGGCAGCTCGGCGGCGTCAATCGCCGCGGCGATGCCGAGCGCGGTACCGGGCTGAGCCTTGATGATCACGAGATTCTCGGTGCGCTGCACGCCGATCACCAGCTCTGACACCATGCGCTGCAAGTGGAGGTCCTCGGCAAGGACGTACATGCCCTCGGGGAGCTTGCGCAGGCCCATGTCGGCGATATCGCGCGAGACGGTCGCCTGCGTGCAATCGAATCCGCGCGCCTTGAGCTCATCGACGAGCACCCGCTGCGTGCGCACGTCCTCGGTGCGCACGATCTCGCGGATGGCGTCTTGGCGGCCATTGCGCTTCTTAGCCATATCCCTCACCATTCCCAGCTGTACCAAGCAATTTCCCAGTAAGCATACCGCCCCCTGCACACAAAGCGGCTAAGCAGGCAGCATGCTACCGAATTGAAACATTTTTGTATATAACGAGAGAAAAATACGCCATCAATGCATATGGATGCCAGCGCGCGACGGGGGGCGTGCCCCGCAGCGCTAGGGGCAGACGCTCAGCACGCCCTCGTCATAGGCCACATCCATAAAGCACAGCCCGCGTGCGGGCGCGGTCGGGCCGGCGGCACGGCGGTCGCACGCCGCCAAGACCTCGGCGACCCAGGCCGGATCGCGTCTCCCCGCACCGACCTCGACGAGCGTTCCCACAATCGTCCTCACCATGGAATGCAAAAAGGCGTTCCCGGTGATGGTGAAGGCGAGGTGATCCTCGCCAAGCGCCTGCTCGCGCGCGAACGACACGGAGATCAAGTTGCGGCACGTGGGCTTTCCCACCGCGGAGGACATCTTGCAAAAGCTCTTGAAGTCGTGCTCGCCCACTAGATGCGCGGCGCCCGCCTCCATGGCCTCCACGTCCAGCGGCAGGCGATGCCACCACGTCACATTGCGCGTGAGCAGCGGACGGGCGTCCCCCGTCGCGATGCGATACGTGTAGGTGCGTGAGCGGGCATCGAAGCGCGCCGAGAAGCCCGGGGCCGCATGATACACACCGCCGAGGGCGATATCATCAGGCAGCAGCGCCGCCATGGCGCGCATCCACCGGCGATGCTCGATGGCGAGCTCCTCGCGATGCGCGGGGACACTCACGTACTGCGAGATCGCATGCACCCCGGCGTCGGTGCGGCCGGCGCACGTCATGTCGATGGGACGGCGCAGAAACGTCTCGAGCGCACGACGGACCTCCCCGGCGACCGTTCGCACATCGGGCTGCTCGGCAAATCCGGAAAACCCGGCGCCATCGTAGCCCAAGCGAAACACCAGCGTGCCGTCGAGCACCTCGGGTTCATCGCAAACCGCCGCCACGGTCGCAGGTTCGATACATGCGGTCATACTGCCTCCCTCATACGCCCTGTCATCCTACCAAAGTTGCGCGAACGCACCCACTGCGGACAACGCGATCGCAAGCCCGGTCCCCACGACGAGCACTCGACGATCCAAGGAGCCGAGCGGGCGAGGCGCGGGTAGACGTCCCGCCGAGACCGCATCGTAGCACCGCGCCGACATCGCCTCGGCCAGACGGTCGGCACGGCGGAACAGACCGATCATGAGCGGAGTGAGCACCGATGCCCACACGCCGATCCGTTCGATAACGGTGCCGTTGTCGAACGATGCCCCACGTGCCCGCTGCGCAAGACGGATACGGTTGAGCTCCTCGCTCACCAGCGGAATAAAGCGCAGCGCCAGCGACAGCACCGTTCCGAGCGGACCCACGGGAACCCCCCAGCGCGCGCACGGGCGCAGCAGGCGCACGCAGGCGTCGCTGAGCTGCGTGCCCGTCGTCGACGCGGCCACCACCAGGGAGAACCCAACGAGCAACACGATTCTCACCACGGCGAGAAGGCCGCGCAGGCCACCGGCGGGATCGAGCCCCACGGGCCCCGCCAGCTCGATCATGGCGCGGCCATCGCACGACACGAGGTTGGCGATGAGCGTGAACGCCAAGACGATGGCGACCGGCCGCATGGCCCTCAGGATGCGGCTCGGCCTCATGCGGGCCGTGCCGAGCGCCCCAAATAGCACTACGGCCCAAGCCAACAGCACGACAGGCGATTGCGCAGAGAACACGCCGACCGTGGCAAGCAGCAATAGGATGAGCTTGACGCGCGCATCCGCCCGGGCCGCGGGAGTATGAGGCGTGTAGCCTCCAAGCGTCGTCAGCGGCGTCGCAGCGCCGCCAGAGGGCACATGAGAAGAAGCGTCGCCCCTCGGCGCCTCACCCGGCGCGCTCGCGCGTCCGTCGCACGCAAATGAAGCTGCGCCCGTCGCACCGCGGTCGCACTCGTGCAGCGAGCCGTCCGCGAGCTCAACCACGCGCGAGGAGACGGGCGCCCACTCGTCGACATCGTGCGTGATGACGAGCACCGCCCGCCCCTCACGGGACAAACCCTCCACCGTGCGGCGGGCAAACGCCCTGCCCTTCGCATCGAGCGCGGCACTCGGCTCGTCGAATATATATGCGGGTGCATCGAGCGATAGGACCGACGCGAGCGCCACCCGGCGCGCCTGCCCGCCCGAGAGCTCGAACGGAGAGGACGAGAGCAGGCCCTCATCAAGCCCCACGGTGCGCACGGCGGCATGGACGCGGCGATCCACCTCGGCCTCATCGCACGAAAGATTGCGCGGCGCATAGGCGATCTCATCGTATACGGTGTCGAGGAAGAACTGGGCTTCCGGCTGTTGAAACGCCAGACCGACGTCGCCCGGCACGGGAGGCGCGCCGCACAATCGGACCTCACCCGAGCAGGGCGCCACCAGCCCGGCCGCAATGGACGCGAGGGTCGATTTGCCCGCGCCCGAAGCCCCCGCCAACAAGACGACCTCCCCCGCATGCACGCGCAATGAGACGTCGGTCAACACAGGGCGGTCCCCGTAGGAGAAGAAGATGCCATCAAGTTCGAGCACGGGTCGCGCATGCACGATATCCGCGCGTCCACCCCGCGCGCACGTAGCGGCCATGAGCGAAACGCCCTCAGACGCGTTGTCCTCACTCACGGCGCACGCGTCACTCGCGCATGCATCAAATGAACGCACGCTATCCAAACTCGCATCGCCCGTGCTCTGGGCGCCCTTGAACGCATCGCCCCCGCGCACGTCACCCACGCGCGCATCGTTCGCGCGGTCCCCACCGGCGGATGCATCGCCCGAGCGCACACCCATGCGCGCCACGTCAATCACGCGATCAGCACGCGCGATCTCGGCAGGGTCATGGGTAATCAGCGCGATACCCATATGCGATTCATGGGCGAGGCGCGAAAACAGGTCGCGAAACCCCGCGCGGGCGCTCGGATCGAGCTGCGCGGTGGGCTCGTCCAGCACCAGATATGAGGGATGCATGGCAAGGAGGCCCGCCAGGGCGATACGCTGCTGCTGCCCACCGGATAATTCGGTGGTAACGCAATCGACGAACGACAACATGCCAACCAGGTCAAGGGCCGCAAGAACGCGCCTCTCGACCTCAGCATCATCAAGACCCAAGTTGCGCGGGCCAAAGGCGACCTCGTCGAAAACGAGGGATGAGACGATCTGGTCGACGGGATCCTGGCACACCCGCCCCACCAAAGCGCGCACACGCAAACGATCCAGCTCACTGACGGAGGGGTCGTGACCGTCGACGACCACGCTCCCTCCGTCAACAAGCTGCGCCGCGCACATAACGCGTCCCAGCGTGGACTTTCCGGACCCGTTGTCCCCCACCAGAGCCACCAGCTCACCGGGGGCAACGGAAAGCGAGGCCCCACTCAGCACCTCGACATCGCCATATCCGACCGTGACGTTTTTAACTTCAAGCATGCATGGACCTCCCTTCGAAATTTACAGCGATAACAACATTGCGACGGCCATCCCACTTGTTGCAAGTTGTGTTTCTAACCAAGTTTATGTGTCTGCCTCGGGCCCGCCCAGGACCGCATCGTCCCGCGCGCGCTCCGCACGCAAAGGAGAGCCCTGTGGGTTCTCCATCTTGCGCAGGACTGTCCGAGCCCGGGATGATACGGCCCAGTCCGGACCCGAGACAGACAAAAAGGGGCACGCGAACGTGCCCCTCTTCAACGCGATGCAAGAGCAGCAAATGCTACTCGGCAGCCTCCTCGGCAGCAGCCTCGGTAGCCTCGGCCTCGACGACCTCGGCGGTCTCCTCAACGGCCTCGTCCTTCTTGACGACCTTGGGAGCAGCGGCCTTCTTGGCCGGAGCAGCCTTCTTGGCCTTAGGGGTGCAAGGCTCGGAGACGATCTCGATGATGACCATCTCGGCGCAGTCGCCCTTGCGAGGGCCGAGCTTCATGATGCGGGTGTAACCGCCGTTGCGGTCGGCCCACATGCCCTGAGCGGCCTTGTCGAAGATCTCGGCAACGAGGTTCTTGTCGCCGAGCTTGGCGATGGCCAGGCGACGAGAGTGCAGGTCGCCCTTCTTGGCCCACGTGATAATAGGCTCAGCGTAGGAGCGGAGAGCCTTGGCGCGGGTCTCGGTGGTCTTGATGCGATCGTTCTCGAAGAGCGCCTTGGCAAGGCTCTTCTTCATGGCCTTGGTGTGGCTGGCATCGGTGCCGAGCTTCAGGCCCTTCTTCTTGTTGTGACGCATGGTCTAGTTCTCCTCTATACCTAGGGTTTAAGCCTTGAGGCTCAGACCCATGGACTCAAGCTTGTCCTTGACTTCCTCAATCGACTTCACGCCGAAGTTGCGGATGTTCAGCAGGTCGTTCTCGGAGAACTCGACCAGCTGACGCACGGAGTGAATGCTCGCGCGCTTGAGGCAGTTGTAGGAGCGGACGGAAAGGTCCAGGTCCTCGATCTGCTTGTCAAGCTCGGCGTTATCGCTCGTCACCTCGGGGGCGAAGATGGAGATCTCCTCCTCCGCCTCGGGCTCGTCAGCCAGGGTCATGAACGCAGCCATGTGCTGGTTGATGATGTTAGCAGCGGAGACCACCGCGTCACGCGGGTTGATCGCGCCGTTGGTCTCGATCTCGAGAACGAGGCGATCGTAGTCGGTGTGCTGGCCAACACGGCACGCCTCGACGAGCTTGGCGCAGCGCTTGACCGGGGAGAAGAGCGAGTCGACATGGATGATGCCGATCGGATCGTTGTCGCGCTTGTTCTGCTCGTAGGACACATAGCCGCGGCCGTACCCGATGCGCATGCTCATGGTCAGGTGACCGCCCTCGGTGAGGGTGGCGATGTGCTGCTCGGGGTTGACGAGCTCGAACTCGGACGGAATGAAGAAGTCAGCGCCGGTAACCTCGCACGGGCCATCGACCGAGATGGTCGCGGTGCCCTCGTCCGTGGTACCGAGCGTGCGGAACACGAGACCCTTCACGTTCAGGACGATGTCGGTGACATCCTCGACCATGTTGGGAATCGTGGTGAACTCGTGCTGGGCGCCATCGATCTGGATGGCCTCGACGGCTGCGCCCTCGAGCGAGGAGAGCAGCACGCGGCGCAGGGAGTTACCGAGCGTGTCGCCATACCCGCGCTCCAGAGGCTCGACGGAGACGCGAGCGGCAGTGTCGCTGATCTCCTCGACGTGAACCTGGGGCCTAATGAATTCGGACATGTAATACCTCCAGCGTAGCGCGCAACCGATTACTTCGAGTAGAGCTCGACGATGAGCTGCTCGTTTATGTCGCCGCTGATCTGCTCGCGGGAAGGCAGCGAGATGACGTTGCCGGAGAGCTTCTCGATGTCGACCTCAAGCCAGCCGGGAACCTCAAAACGCTCAGAGGAGATGAGGGCCTCCTTGATGGGGAGCAGGTCGCGGAACTTCTCGCCCACAGCCACGACGTCGCCGGCCTTCACGCGGTAGGACGGGATGTCCACGCGCTTGCCGTTGACGGTGAAGTGACCATGGCGGACGGTCTGGCGAGCCTCCTTGCGGGTGCGAGCGAAGCCCAGGCGGAACACGACGTTGTCGAGACGGGTCTCGAGGATGGTCATGAGGTTCTCACCGGTGACGCC
>SAMEA3387477__coassemble_2286_pt1 | contig 11528 bp, 10 predicted proteins | sample SAMEA3387477__metabat2_high_PE_028 | metagenome-assembled genome bin SAMEA3387477 (sample SAMEA3387477) | Felis catus | biome: Faeces | place: United Kingdom | collected 2012
CGGGCGATGGAAATCGGCTTGATCGAGATGGCGGAATCGGCGGCGAACGGCTTTTGGCCCGACGCCTCGACCAACTTGTTCAGCTCGACGACCTCAGGAGAACCCTCATCGAACTCGATGCCGGCGTACAGGTCCTCGGTGTTCTCGCGCACGATCACCAGGTCGATGTCGCGATACCGGGAACCGTCGCCGGGTTGCGACAGGCAGGGACGCACGCAGGCGTACAGGTCGAACTCCTTGCGCAGGGCGACGTTGACGCTGCGAAAACCCGTGCCGACGGGCGTGGTGATGGGGCCCTTGATGGCCACCTTGGTGGCGCGCACCGCCTCGAGCACGTGCTCGGGCAGGGGCGTTCCGTACTCGCCCATCACGCCGGCGCCGGCGTCCTGCACGTTCCAATTGATCTGGACGCCCGTCGCCTCCACCACGCGGCGCATGGCGCTCGTGATCTCGGGGCCGATGCCGTCACCGGGAATCAGTACGACGTCGTGGGTCATGGCCTACTCCTCGTCCTCGTCGTCCGCATCGCTCTTCTTGGCGCGCACGCGTTTTTGGGGGTTGTCCAACTTGAAGCGCTTGACGAGCGCATCGTAGATCTCGCGCGAGCGAACGCGCAGGTAGCTGCCCTTGCCGTTCTCGGCATCGAACTGCAGGCGACCGGCGAGCTCCGCCGCCACGGAACCGGCGATCTGCCCATGGGCAAACGCGAAGAGCAGCGCGAGCATATCGCGATACTCGAGGTCGCCGTGGTAGCACTGGATCGCCTCGTCGACGAGGGGCCACACCTTCTCGGAGCGGCGGCGCTCGGTGGCGCCCCACACCGTCAGGAAGCGGAAGGCCGACAGGCGCAGCGGGGCGGAGATCTCGTCGAACAGGGCGGACTCGGCGCCCTCGTACGCGGCGCCGCACTCCTTGGCGTTGCCCGGGGCGAGCAGGGTCAGGGCGTCGAGAACCTCCCAACGCGTCCGCGCCTCGGGGCGGTACAGGGCGTCGACGAGCTGCTCGATAAAGGGAACGAGCATCTCTGGCTCGCGCTGGGCGAGCAGGTTGACCACGCGAGCGGCGAGCTGGCGCGTGCGGCGGCTCGAGCTCGACAGGTCGTCGATGAGGGCCGAGAGCGCATCGGCGCTGTTCTCAACGCTCGCGAGGCGGGCGGCCTCCTCGGGGGTCAGCTCGACGGCGGATTCTTCTGCCATGTTCGTACCTCGTGTCTTTCTTACCGAAGATGTACTTTTCATTACCAAGGGCCCGAGCGCTACGAGCGGCTCGAGGACCCCTTCTTGTCCACGAAGATCAAATCGGGACCCGCCTCCCCCGTCTTGCGACGACGGCGGTACGCCTCGCCCGTGCCTTTTTCGGCGACCTTGCGCTGATGGCGATTGACGTTCATGAACGAATCGAGCCATTTCCACGGGCCGGTAGACTCGCCAAAGCCCTTCTTGAGCCCGGCGATGCCGCCCGCGAGCACACCCATGGCCCCCACCTGCACGAGTGGCAGGGGGACGAGGCTCACGAGCAGCACCGAGCACACGAGCATGCCCATGTTGCAGAGCCAGTACGCCTTTGCGGTGACGATGCGCTTACCCCAGCCATCACCGAGCAAAACCCTATGTAGATGGCAAAAACAAAGACCATCACGTAGATGATGGCGAATAACCAACCTGCTGGCATGCCCGGCTACTCCTCGTGGTGGCCGCCGCAGCGGCACTCGTGGCCTTCACCGTGGCCGTGCCCGTGGCCGCCGCAGCACTCGTGGTCCTCGTCGTGATTATGGCCACACTGGCACTCGTGCTCGTCCTCGTGATCGTGACCGCAGCCGCACTCACGGTCCTCGTGGTCGTGGCCGCAACCGCACTCATCGTCGTGCTCGTGGGCGGCGGTGTAGAGCGACCAGTCCAGACCGGCGGCAACGGCGTCGGCCTCCTCCTGGTAGAGCAGGGTGATGGCCTGCGTGCCCATGCGGGCGCCGCCGATGGCCTCGAGCATGTCGTAGAGGGTGAAGGCGGTGTCGGCGCCGGGCAGGGCCAGCTCCTTCTCCTCCGCCACGGACAGGGCGAGACCCAGGTCCTTGAGGAAGTGCTCGACCAAAAAGCCGGGCTTGAAGTCGCCGGCGAGGGCCTTGGGTGCGAGCGTGGCCATGGCGCCGGTGGAGCCGGTGCCGGAGCAGATCATCTCGCGCACCTGCTCGACGTCAAGGTCGTTTTGCTGGGCAAAGGAGAGCGCGTCGGCCATGCCCACCATGGAGCTGGCGAGCGCCACCTGGTTGGAGAGCTTGGCGGCCTGGCCCTTGCCGGCGCCGCCAAAGCAGAAGATCTTGGAGGTAAAGGTCTCGAGCAGCTCACGGACGGGCTCGATGTCGCGCTCGGTGGCACCCACGATGGCCGTGAGCGTGCCGGCGATGGCACCGCTCTCGCCACCGGTCACGGGGCAGTCGAAGGCGTGCTTGCCGCACACCTCGGCCGCGCCGGCGATGTCGCGGGCGAGCTCGGGCGCGCTCGTGGTGAGGTCGATGAGGTACGCGCCCTCCTTGGCGCAGGCGAGCAGGCCGGTGCCGGACAGGTAGATCTCCTCCACGTCGGCGGGGTAGCCCACCATGGTAAAGACCACGTCGGCGCCCTCGGCGGCGGCAGACGGGGAATCGGCCCACACGGCGCCCTTGGCCAGCAGGCCCTCGGCCTTGGACTTGGTGCGGTTGAAGACGGTGAGCGGGTAGCCCATGTCCAGGATGTGGCCGGCGATGGGCGCGCCCATGATGCCGGTGCCGATAAAGGCGACGTTCAGTTTCTTGGTTGCCATATGCGAATCTCCTTATCGCGGCACTTGATGGAATCGGTTCTTGCGCGGCGGCGCATCTTGGCGAGGCCGCGCGCGATGGACGGTCACTCGCCGCGGACGCGGTTGGCGATGCGGTCGGTCAGAGAGATCTTATCGGCGCGGTTCTTTCCCCAAAAGATAAGGGCGACCATGCCGGGACCCACGTGCGCGCCGATGGTGGGGCCCACCGAGCCGCGCAGGATGGTGAGGTCCTCGCAACCGGGCTCCTTGCGCACGGCGCCCTCGAGCCAGTCCGCGTCCTTCTCCGCGTCGGAGGACACGATCGCCAAGGGCAGCGCGGGGTCGAACTCGTAGTTCTCCTTGAACGATTTGATGAGCGACTTGAGCGCCTTCTTGCGCCCGCGATTCACGCCGATGAGCGAAAGCGAGCCCGCCAGGTCGAACGAGAGCTCGGGCTTGATGTCCAGCTTGGACGAAAGCGACGCCGCCGCCGGCGGGATGCGACCGCCCGCCGCGAGGGCATCGAGGCCGTCCAGGGTGAAATAGCCATGGACATAGGTCTTTGCCTCGTTGGCCCAATCGGCCAACTGGCGCGCGGACAACCCGGCGGCACGCTGGCGCACGGCCTCCATGGCGAGCAGCTCGCCACACGAGCAGGGCAGCGCGTTGTCCACCACGTAGAGCTCAAAATCGGGATGCTCGGCGCGCACGCAATCGGCGGCTTGGCACGCCGAGTTGTAGCTCGAGGAAAGGGCGCTCGTAAAGCACAGGTACACCGTGGGAGTCCCCTCCTCGGCGCACTGTGTGAAGAACTCGATGTAACGGCCGAGGGAAACGGCCGACGTCGAGGCCTTGGAGCCCGCCCGGAGCTTGTCGTAGAACTCCTTTGGCGTGATCGTGCTCCAAATATCGTCGGTGAACTCCTCACCGTCCAAAATGTAGGGAAATCCCAAGATGTCCACATCGAGTGTGGCCGCGACCTCGGGCGTGAGGTCGGCGCACGTGTCGATGACGATACGGCACAAGCCGGGGCGTCCGTCCGCGGCGGAAGTGTTATCCATACGCATGCCTTTCGTAACAAAGTAGCGGCCACCCACATGGGATGGCCGCCATCCGAATCATGCAATGGATGCTATTTTACTCGCCCTCAACCTCAAGTTTGGGCTTGATGATGCCGTATCCACCATTCTTACGGTGATACACCACATTGATCAGACCCGTCGTGCTGTTCTCGAACACATAGAAATCGTGGCCCAGAAGGTCGGTCTGAACGAGCGCCTGCTCCTCGGTCATGGGGGTGAGCTCGATCTCCTTGACGCGGACGAGCTGATCGTCCTCCTCCTCGGGAATCAGCAGGTCGGCGAGATCGGCGACGGGCTCGACAGGGGCAACCTCGGCGGCGGACAGGCCCTGCTGGCGGTTGTCCACCACGCGCGTCTTGAACTTGCGCAGCTGGCGCGTGACCTTATCGGCTGCCAAGTCGATGGCGGCGTACATGTCGGCGCCGTGCTCGGCGACGCGGATCACCGAGCCGCGGGCGCGCACGGTGACTTCGACGATGGCGGGATTGGGGTTGGAGGGGTTCTTCTCGTAACGCAGGACGACGTCCGCGGTCATGGGTTCGATGTCGAACACCTTGAGGGCTTCGCCGATCTTCTCATCGACGTGGGCACGCAGTGCATCAGTAACCGTTGTCTTGCGACCGGAGACCTTGATTTCCATACGTGATTCCAATCTATCCGGGGATAGGACCATGCCCTTGTTGTACCCAAGATTGGAGTCTCCACACGCCGGCCCGCGCCGTTCCCGCTAACTGGAACATGGGCACCGGCCGCCGAATTCTCGTGGCACAAAGCGTCCAATACGGTTAGTCGATGGCGTTGATGTCCCCGCTGAAGGTCAGGTCGCTGTCGCCCTGCGACGAGGACGAGCCCGTCTCCCCTTGATCTTCACCATCCTGACCTGCTGTTTCATCGTCAGAAGTGGCAGTGAGGCCGGAGAGTCGCGAACCCGCGAGGTCAAACGGCAGCGACCCGTACCACGAGCGGTAGATGGCCTCGAGCGTGCCATCGCCCTGCAGTCCATCCATGGCATCCTCAACCGCGCGGGTAAAATCCGAGTCCACATCCGGCATGGCGATGCCATACGTCGAAAGCGAGCCGACCGTCGCCACGAACACGGTGCCGGGATAGGCGCGGGCGAGATACGCGCCGGCAGTCGCGTCGCAGGCGACGTAATCCGCCGCGCCCGACGAGAGAGCCTCAAAGCACTCGTTCACATTCGAGCAGGCCTTGAGCGTGGCGTCCACACCGCCGCGGTCGAGGGCGTCTTGAGACGCGGAATCGCTCTGAACGGCGATGACCGAACCCGCAAGGGAATCGGCGTCCAAGGCGGGCGCCTCACGGGAGCCGTCCTCGTTGTGGGCAAAGACGGACGAGGCGTCTCCCACGATGGCCTCGGTCACCGCAAGGCCCTCATCGTCATCAGCGATCTTGGTGCCCAGATAGATGTCCGCCTCGCCGTCCTCGATCGCGTTGGAGGCATTCGCGGACGAAACGACCTTGAGATCGAGGCCCAGGCGCTCGGCAAGGGCGCGCGCAACGTCGGCGTAGTAGCCCGATGGAGCGCCGTCGGCGTCAGTCATGGCCTGCGGAGCGTCCGTGGTGTCCATGGCGACGGTGAGAACGCCGGCGTTCACCAGGTCGTCGGAGGTGAGTACCGCCTCGATGGGCTCGGGCTCGACCTCGGCGCGAGACGGCGTGGTGAACACGCAGCCGCTCAAGCCCAACGTGAGCATGCAGGCGCACGCCCCCACCGCGAGCGCCGTGGCGCGGCCCGACTTGCCCGTCCCGTTCATTGCCCGCATCGCGTTCTCCCCCGACTCGACTCAGCTGGCCCGTACTCGCCCACGCGCCCCTGCACGCGAGCGTCCATATTCGATGTTCCCCCAGCTGACCTGGTTTTTGACCCCACACCTGCGCACCGGGACGTTTGCTCAACCGCCGCAACGGCCTCACGACTAGCCCGCTCGCCCGCGAGGCACCTATTGCCTCAGTGTGTATGACGGACGGTGCGACTGACCTCTAGGACGCGCCATGATCGCCTTTGCGCGCACGCATCGGCTTACGTGGATCCCTTTGACCGCGTCTGTCCTGGACTAGGGATGCGCAAAACGGACGTCCGCGCGCTCCCGCAACCACAGCCTGGAAGGAACTGCGGGGCATTATACCGCAGCTTGCAGGCCGTGGCGGGTAAAACGGACGTCGGTGCCTTCGCGCGGCGCCATGCGCGTGAAGCGCGGCGCCCTCGCGCGCCGGTTGCCCTGGCGCGGGCGCGCACGTAAGGCGCGCCGCCCTTACGCGCTTGCCCTCGCGCGCCTATCCCCACACGCGGGCAAACGCCAAGCCGTCCACCCGCTCCGCACCCGCCTCCTTGAGCGCATGCGCGGCGGCGTTCATGGTCGCGCCGGTGGTGATGACGTCGTCCAGCAGCACAAGGCGCGCACCGCGAACCGGCTCGACCACCTCGTATGCACCCCGCGACCACTCGAGGCGCTCCTCGCGGGAAAAGGCCCGCTGGTCGGCACTGCCGTGCTTGATGAGCGCGTCGAGCAAAGAAACGCCGCTCATGGCTGCAAACGCGCCCGCGACCGACTCCATGTGGTCAAAGCCGCGCCGCCGATATGCCGAGGCGGTCACGGGCACGAACGTCACCGCGTCCGCCGCGCTGACCATCCCGCCGTAGCGCTCCGGCGCCGCGCGCTCAGCTTCGAGCGCGGCGCGCAGCATGATCTCGGCGATCCGTTCCGCCAGGCGGCGCTCGCCCGCGTCCTTGTACGCGCGAACGATGCGGGCGGGCGGCCCGTCGAACACCACCGCGGCGAGGCATCGGTCAAGGTCGGAGGCGGCACCCCGGCACTCCGTGCACAGCATGTCCCCAAACGGCGCCCCGCACCGAAGACACGCATGGGCGGGGTCGATGCGCACCATGGTCCGCAGGCAGTCGTCGCATATGAGCGCGCCCGGGCGCTCGCAAGACGCGCAACGCGTGGGCGACAACAACTCGGCAAAAACTTCCGTCACCGCCGCCAAGCGGGATTGCGCGCCCATGAGCATCCCTCCCTTACATGCGGCTTCCAATGCGCGCGCCGCACGAGCACAGGCCGCGCCGGTACGGGCCACGGGAGCGTGGGTAACCGGGGTCCGATCGGCGTGGTCGCGAGCGATGCGGCCGCGCCCGGCGCAAGCTCGATCGCGGGCGATGCGGCCGCGCCCGGCGCAAGCGTGGGAAGCATGGCGCTCAGACCCTTCTGCATAATGACTGCCGCCAGCGAGCCGCCGCGCCTGCCTCTCCGGCAGCCGGGTTCCGACACAACGCCGCGCAAGCTCTGGCACATCCCTGACGCGACATGAAAAAGCCCTCCCCCGCATCTGCGAGGGAGGGCGCATCGCCGTTCGTGCGGCACGCCTGAAACCCAGGCGCCCATCTACTCGGCCTGCTGCGTAGCCGACCCGGAACCGTCCGGACCGTCCTGCTTGGGCTTTCGATTCCTGCGCCGGCGGCGCTTCTTGGGCGCATCCTCGCCCTGACCACTCGAATCGGAATCCATGCGCGCCTGGCCCTGCGCACCACCGCCGTCTCCGGGGCGGCGGCGCTGCACCTTCACATCGCCCTCGGCGAGTTGATCGGCGACGGACGGGGTCTCGGGCTTGCGGGAACGCTTGCGACGCTGACCGTTCGCGCCATTCGAACCAGCAGACGCCGCCTGAGACGTCGCGGCATCGCCCGAGGCCACATGGGTGCGGCGACGGCTGCGGCCCTGCGTCTCGCCTGCCAACTCGCCTGCCGTGCCGGCCTGGCGGGCGGCGCCCTCACGTGCGGCGGCCTGCGCGCCATCGCCGGAGCGGTGCCTGCGGCGACGTCCTCCCGGCGCGGCGTCCGGGGTCGTCATGCCATCGGATGCCGCAGGCATCGAGGCTCGCTCATCGCCCTCGGCCGGGCGACGACGGCGCCTACGACCAGGCAACTCCTCGCCCGTCGCGTCGTTCTTGCCTTGGGCCTTGCCCTTGGCCGACGCGCTCGCGGGCGCGGACGAGCCCTTGCGCCCGCGTCCGGACTTCCCAGAAGAGGCACTCTCGAACTTAGCGACCTCCTCCTCGCGCATGCGCTTGCGGCGCGGCGTGGGGCCGGACGCCACGATGCGGTCGGCGGTGGACAGGCCGTCGCCCACGTCGACGCCGTTCTTGCGATCGAGCTCCATGAGGGCGAGCTGCAGATCGGGCGAATCGAGGCGCTCGAGGACGTCGCGCGTCACGCAGTCGGGACGGCATGCGCACTTCTGCTGCTCACAACGCTCTTTGTTCTCGCTCGTGCAGCTCATGTCGGACAGGTTCACGCGGAACACCTTGCCGTTCTCGAGACGCAAGACGAGCTGCTCGCGCGGGGTGCTGTACTCCATGATGCGCGCTTTGCCGAGCGGCGTGTCGATGAGCGTCTTCTTTTTGGGCGCGCGGCTCTTGAAGTCCTTGTACGCCTCGAACTCATAGCGCAGGCAGCACATGAGGCGGCCGCACACGCCGGAGATCTTGGCGGAGTTGAGCGGCAGGTCCTGCTCCTTGGCCATGCGGATGGACACCGGTTCGAACTGCCCGCCAAAGCGCGTGCAGCACAGCTCCTGCCCGCACGTGGCGTACCCGCCCTGCAGGCGAGTCTCGTCGCGCACGCCAATCTGGCGCATGTCGACGCGCACGTGGAAGTGCGCGGAAAGGTCCTTGACCAGCTGACGGAAATCCACGCGGTCCTCGGCGGCAAAGTAGAACACGGCCTTCTCGCCGCCAAAAAGGTACTCCACGCCCACGGGCTTCATATCCAAGCCGTTCTTCTCCACCAGGCGGCGGAAGTCGAACATGGCGTCCTCGCCGGCGTCGGCAAGCTCGTCGGCGCGATCGAGGTCCGCATCGGTGGCGATACGCAAGACGGGCTTGAGCGGGGCGGCGAGCTCCTCGGGCTCAACCTCGAATGGGTCGGCCGTGACCAGGCCGATCTCGGTACCGCGCTCGGTGGAGCATATGGCGTGATCGCCCTCGAGGATATCGAGGTCGCGCGGATCGAACCACAGTTCGCGGGCGGCGAAGGCAAATTTAACGGGTACGACTATGGGCATTTCAGCGCCTTCCTTATATCGAAAAGCATGACCTCGATGGCCAGCTGGGGGGTGACGTTGCGGGCGACGCGAGCCTCCGCCTGCGCCACGGCGTCAAGCGCGCGCATGACGCCCGCCGTGGTGGCACATGCGGCGATACGCTCGACAACGTCTGAGACATCGTCGTTGACCGGCGAGCCCTGAGCGCCCTCGACCATCATGAGCACGTCGCGAAGCAAGGAGCGCACGCTCGCCAGCGCTTCCATGATACCCGAACGCTCGCGGGCGTTCAGCTCGCGCTTATTGCGGTCTTCCAGCTGCTTTAAAGCACCACGCGAAAGGTAATCCTGGTTTTGCTCGAGTATGGCCTGCTGCGTCGATTTGACCTCGGCGAGCGGGGCGTGAATGGCACCCATGAGGTCCTTGGCGCTCGCGAGGATGTCGGCCTCGTCCGCATGGGCGAGCGCATCAACGGCGCGGACCATGGCTCGGCGGGCGGCCACACGATCGGCGGACTTGAGAAACTCGACCGCGCGGGCAGGGCTGCCCGCCACCGTGACCGCCATGCGGCATCGGGCGGCCGACTGTCCGGTGGCGTGCTCCACGGCGACAGTCGACTCCTCGAGCGACAGCGGACGGAACGGCACGCACTGGCAACGCGACACGATGGTGGGGAGCATGACGTCCGCGCTCGTCCCCAAGAGGATGAACGTCACGTTGGCCGGAGGCTCCTCGAGCGTCTTGAGCAGGGCGTTGGCCGTGTTGGCGCGGAGCTGCTCGGCCCGGTCGATGATGTAGACCTTGCCGAGGGCGCGGATGGGCGAAAGCGCCACGTCCTCGAGCAGGTCGCGCGTCTGCGCGATGAGGTAGCCGGTGGCCGACTCGGGCGCGAGGTAGTGCACATCCGGGTGCGTTCGGCGCGCCACGCGACGGCAATCGTCGCAGGCGGCGCAAGCGCCGGGATTGACCGCTGCCGCCGGTCGCCCGGGAGTGGACGAATTGGTCGCATAACTGGCAAAACTTTGCGATTTCTCGAAGTTTTTCCAGTTATGCGACACATCGGGGGAGGCAGCGGGCGATGCCGGGGCGGGCGCAGCAACCGATTCGGCGTCGATGCGTTCGGGCGCGGCGACTGCCGCCGACGCGTTTGAGCAGAGGAGCGCCTGAGCGAGGGCCCAAGCGGCGTCGAGCTTTCCCGAACCGGGCGAGCCCAGGAAGAGATACGCGTGACTCGCGCGGCCGCTCTTGACCGCGCGAGCGAGGAAGTCGCGCACACGCGGCTGGGTGTCGAGCCTGGCGAGGAGGCTGTTGGGTGCGATGGACTCAGGCATGGCTAGCGCTCCCCTCTCATCACCGCGAGAGCCGCCTCGACATCAGAGTCAGATACATCCATGCCGGCGGCGCGCAGTTCGTCAACAACGATAGAAAACACCTCGGCAATAGACCCGCCGGCATCGACTAGCCTCACTCGATCCGGCTCATCGGCAGCAACCGCACGGAAACCCTCCGAGACCCTCTGCTGAAAATCCCGACCCTTCAACTCGAGACGGTCCTCGGCCGATCGATCGGAACGCCGACGATGCGCATCCTCAACAGGAAGATCAAACACCAGGGTCAGATCAGGACGGCAACCGTCGACCGCAAGCTCGTTTGCCTGAAACACCATGTCGCGGTCCAAGCCGTCGGCAAAAGATTGATACGCCGTGGTCGAATCGTAAAAGCGATCGCAAATCACCGTCTTGCCAGCTGTCAGCGCGGGTCTGATCACCTGATGCACGAGCTGCGCGCGGGCAGCCTCGTACAGCAGCAGCTCGCACACATCACCCATTTCGCCGTTGGCGGGGTCGAGCAGGATGGCGCGAATCTGCTCGGAAATGGAAACGCCACCTGGCTCGCGCAGACGCAGCACGTCATAACCGGCAGAATCAAGGAGCGCCTCCATAAGCGCCGCCTGAGTCGATTTACCCACACCGTCGATTCCTTCAACGGTTATGAATTGGCCCTTTTCCATATATTGCGCCCTTTCAGACGTAAAAATCGAAGTCTCATCATACCGCGACGCGCACCTTTAGCAGAATGCGACAACTTGCGAGATAATAAGCTCATTAACCTCGGATTAACGGAGTCCCCATGACCGTCCCGCATGTTGAAACGTACACTGCGAAGCTTGTCTTTGAACAAGTCGGCATGAACGAAGATTCTTACGAGCAATCGATTATTGAGGTGCTTCGCGATGAGCTCGGATACGAGCATCTTTACGGGCCTGATGTCATCCGCACGTCCGACAGATATGACGACGCCTTTCTCCCCGGCACGATTGAGCATTCCCTCAAATCCATCAACCCCTCCCTTAACCGCCGCGCCATCGATGGGGCGATAACCCGGCTGAAGGAAATTGAGGGCGGCTCCCTTGTTGCAAAGAACAAGGTCTTTATGGATAGGCTGCAAAACGGCATCGAGGTCAGATGGTTCGACGGAACCGAAGATCGAACCGATATCGTCAAACTCATCGACTTCGATGAGCCCCGACGCAATTCATTCCATGTCGTCAACCAGTGGACCTACATCGAGCGCGGCACCAACAAGCGTCCGGACGTCATCGTGTTCGTCA
>SAMEA3387477__coassemble_2586_pt1 | contig 9344 bp, 7 predicted proteins | sample SAMEA3387477__metabat2_high_PE_028 | metagenome-assembled genome bin SAMEA3387477 (sample SAMEA3387477) | Felis catus | biome: Faeces | place: United Kingdom | collected 2012
CCAAGAAGGAGGACGCCGAGGCTGCCAAGGAGAAGCTCGAGGCTGCCGGCGCTGCCGTCACCCTCAAGTAGTTTCCTGCAGGCGCATCGCCTGCAAGCTGCCTGAGCGTACAAGCTCTTTGCAAGGCGGGATCCACTCGAGTGGGTCCCGCCTTTTTGCTTTGCATGGGCGAGCCGCCGCCAGGTGGCGCTCGTTGGGGCAGGTGCGGCCGCGCTGGGGCTCGCCCCTGCTTTCCGTGGGCAGGGCTCATCGAGTTGGGCCACGTTCCTTGTCTCTCGGGGCTGGCCCACTAGGTTAGGTCTTTGCTTCCTTTCTGTTTTACAGGGACGCCTTTTGTCGTTGCGAGAAAACCCGCTAAGTTGGGTCTTTGCTCCCTCATTGTTTTCCATGGACAGAGCCTGGAGATGTATATGCACTGTCAATGTGCGAAAGTAGCCGTTTGAAAACGTGCCGTTCATTTCAAACCATTGGTAAAGCACATTACCAGGCCCATTTCTGTGCGTAAGCAGCCGTCTGCAACGTAGCGGAGAGTTTCAAACGGCTGCTTACGCACATCAAAAGGCGGCAGGAAGCCGCGTGTCGGCTAGCTGCGGCACCGTGTGTCGGCTGCCCGCGGTGCTGCTTGGCGGTTTGCCGCGGTGCCGACCATCGGCTGGTCGCGACGCCGACCAGCGATCGGCTGGGTGCCGGCGATCGGCTGGAAGGCCGAGCGACTGTGGCCGACGGGTGCCGAGCGACTGAGGCCGACTGGCACCGAGCGACTGAGGCCGACTGGCACCGAGCGAACGAGGCCGCCGGGCGGCAGGTGTCAGTCGGGTGAAGGGTCGGCGGTCGGGGAGGGCCGATATCGTGCGGGGCCGATGTCACGTGGGGGCTGGGCATGCAGCCTCGCCCTTCCTGCGGCCGCACGCCCCTGTTTCAAAGGCGTAGAGGCTACAGCACGGCCGAGGCCACGATGTAGACGACGTACAGGAACACGAAGAACACGCCCTCGCGGCGGGTCATGGTGTGCTTGGTGCCCACGAACGCGAACCCAACGAGCACGACGGAGAACAGTGCGAGCAGCGCGAAGTCGAGGTTGTAGCTCGTTGCATAGCCAATGGGCGAGAACAGCGCGGGTACGCCCATGACCAGCAGGACGTTGGTGATGTTTGAGCCCACCACGTTGCCGACGGCGATGTCGGTGTTGCCTTTGAACGCCGCCACCACGCTCGTGACGAGCTCGGGCAGGCACGTGCCCAGCGCGATGACGGTGAGCCCGATGATGCGCTCGCTGATGCCGAGTGCCGTGGCGATCTCCACTGAGTTGTTCACAACGTGATCGGCCCCGAACTTGAGCAGAACGATGCCGATGAGCACGAGCGCGATCGAGACGTGCATGCCACGGGGCTCGTCCTCCTCGTCCTCGAGCTCATGAGGGTGGATTTGCGTTTCGGGGTCGAGCTCGTCGTGGCCGCTGTCGCCCTCGCGCAGGCCCAGGAACACCGTGTAGCCCATAAAGGCGGCAAACACGACGAGCAGAATGACGCCTTCGAGGGCGGTGAGCGTACCGCCGGTGTTTGACAACAGCATGAGCAGCAGCACCGAGGCGACGCTCACGGGGATCTCGAAGCGCTGCGTATGGCGGGCGAGGGGCAGTCGCGTGATAACGGCGCTCATGCCCAAAATAAGCAGGAGGTTTGCCATGCAGCTGCCCGCGACGTTGCCAAATGCCATGTCCGCATGGCCGTCAACGGCGGAAACGACAGAGACCACGAGCTCGGGCATGGCGGTTCCCACGGCCACGACCGTGAGGCCGATGACGCGGTCGGGCAGGCCAATACGCGCGGCTATCTGGCTCGATCCGTTGACGAGCAAGTCGGCACCCCAAATAAGAAGCGCAAATCCAATAATGATAAAGACGAGTTGCAGGAGCATGGCGTCCTTTCTGATAAGGCATGCAGTCGATGCCGGACCGGTAACAAAGAGGGCGCGGAACGTGTACGCTCCGTGCCCTCTTCGTCGTTTATATGACAGGTCTATCCAGAATATCCGTAAACATATATGCCATGCAAGGATGCGCGCCGCGTTTTCGCAGGAAATCCGGGGAGCACCCATAGGGCCTGCGCGAACAGGGTCCAAACGCTCGACTGCCGGCCGGGTGAAGTGCGTGCTCAATCACGTGTCCAATCGCTTGCCCCGTCAAGTCCGCACCGTGTATTCGCTGCGGGCCGCGCGGGGCAAGCGGGCCGTGCAGAGCATGCGGGGCAAGCGGGCCGTGCAGAGCATGCGGGGCAAGCGGGTCGCGCGAGGCATGCGGGGCGCGCGGTGCAAACAGCTAGTTCGCCTCGACGCCCTCGGTCCATGCGTCCATGTCCTCAATACGGATCAAGCTCGCCACCTGCACGGCGCCGCCCTGTTCCGCAAGCTGGGCGCAGGCCGCGGTGACGTCGTGCTCCTGGGCGCGGTTCGTGAGGAGCACCACGCTGCGCTTCCCGTCGTCTCCGCAGCGCACATCGCGGACGCTCGATAGGGACACCCCCGCCTGCTCAAAGGCGGAGATGGCGGGCGCGAGGGCGCCTGCGCGATCATCCAAGGCGAGGCGGATGTAATAGCGCGTATTCAGATCGTCGATGGGATGAATGGGGAGAACCTTGGCGTACGGTTCGCTTTCGGCCGCAAGATCGTCGCCCTGGCACAGCGGGCGGGCGAGCTCGAGTATGTCGCCCACCACGGCGCTCGCGGTGGGGAAGGCGCCCGCACCGGCCCCGTAGAACATGGTCTCGCCCACGGCGTCGCCCACCATGTACACCGCGTTCATGGCCCCGTTGACGGCGGCGAGCTGGTGATCGGCGGGAATCATGGTGGGGTGCACGCGCACGTCGACGCCGGCGGGCGTGTTGCGCCCAACCGCGAGCAGCTTCACCTTCATGCCCAGCTCGCGGGCCTGCTCGATATCGATCGCCGAGACGTTGCGGATGCCCTGCATGTACACATCGTCGCTTGTCACGCGCGTGTGGAAGGCGATGGAGGAGAGGATGGCGAGCTTGGAGGCGGCGTCAAAGCCGTCGACGTCCGCCGTGGGGTCGGCCTCGGCGTACCCCAGGCGCTGGGCATCGGCGAGCACGTCGGCAAAATCGAGCCCCTCCGCATCCATGCGCGAAAGGATGTAGTTGGTGGTGCCGTTCACGATGCCGGCGATGGTGAGGGCCTTGTTGCCGACGAGTGCGTGCTCGAGCGCGTTGACGATGGGGATGCCGCCGCCGCACGCGGCCTCGCAGCGAATTTGGACGCCCGCCGCGCGCGCATGCGCCGCGAGCGTGCCCACCTGCTTTCCAAGCAGCGCCTTGTTGGCGGAGACGACATGCTTGCCGTGGGCGAACGCGTCCTCAAAGATCTCGGTGGCGGGGTGCTCGCCGCCGATGAGCTCCACCACGATGTCGATGTCGGGGTCGCTGGTGATATCGCGCCAGTCGCTCGTGAAGGCGTCTCCGGTCAGGCCGAGCTCCGCCGCACGGCCGGCGTCGAGCGCGCAGCCGCGTGTTACCTCGATATCGATGCCGTACGCATCGAGGTAGCTGTCCCGATGCTTTTGGATGAGGCGTACGGTGCCCCCGCCCACGGTGCCGAGTCCGATGACGCCGACATGTACGGTGCGAATTGCCTGCTGCATGGTGCGCTCCTTTGTGCCCGTCGCCCGCCGTCGGCGCGCGATCCCCGCTTGTATGCATAACCTGCATTCTACCCGCAGGTAGCGCCCACGGCCTCTCCGGCAGCGTAACAACTGTGTAACAAGCTCGGGAGGCCCTGCGCGCAGCGTGCCTACGATGGGCTATTTGCATATACGAGGGCGATCGGCGCATCAACGCGCTCGCGATTGTTTCGCCGATATTTCGCATGCGCGTCATTACACTTTTGCGCGGTAAAGCGTGTAAGCTAAAGCAACCTCATCGAAAGACGTCGACGGGGCCAAGATCTCGCCGCGCCTTAGGGCCGGCCGCACGTGAAAGGAGAGCCGCATGTCGTGCCTCACCGGTAAGTCATTCAACCCTGTAATGAATCGCAGAAGCGTTATCGCGGGCGTAGCAGGTTTGGGGGCTGTGGGTATTCTAGCCGGCTGCTCCGGCAACGAGTCCGAGGGCGGCTCCACCGCTGCCGCTGACGATAGCTCCGCGTTCAAGATCGGTGCCATCGGCCCGCTGACGGGCTCCGCCGCGTCGTACGGTACTTCCGTGTGCAACGGCGTTGAGCTCGCCTGTAAGGATTTCTCCACCGACGACCTCAAGTTCGTCAGCAAGTCCGAGGACGACGTCGCCGACGGCGAGAAGTCCGTCAACGCCTTCAATAGCCTCGCCGACTGGGGTATGCAGGCACTCGTTGGCCCCACCACCACCGGTGCTTCGCTTGCCGTGGCCGAGGTCGCCAATCAGGACCCGCAGATGTTCATGATCACCCCGTCCGCCTCGAGCCCCGATGTCACTGCCGACAAGACCTGCGTCTTCCAGGCCTGCTTCAACGACCCCAACCAGGGTGTCAACGCCGCCACGAAGCTTGCCGAGATGTTCCCCGACGAGAAGTTCGTCGTGTTCTACAACTCCGGTGACACCTACTCCTCCGGCATCCGCGACGCCTTCGTGGCAAAGGCCGAGGAGCTCAAGCTTAACATCGTGGATGAGGAGACCTTCAAGGACGATTCCGCCACGAGCTTCACCAACCAGCTCACCAAGGCCAAAGACGCCGGCGCCACGATGATCTTCGCCCCCATCTACTACACCCCCGCCTCCGTCCTGCTGGCTAACGCCAACGAGATGGGCTATGACGTGAAGATGATGGGCTGCGACGGCATGGATGGTATCTTGGGCGTCGAGGGCTTTGATACCTCCCTGGCCGAGGGCCTCTACCTCATGACCCCGTTCTCTGCGGACGAGGAGAAGAACGCCGATTTCGTCGCCGCCTACAAGGACGCTTACGACGAGGTACCCGATCAGTTCGCCGCCGACGCCTACGACGCGGTCCACGCGGTCTCCCTCGCACTCGCCGAGGCCGGTCTGGGTGCCGACGCCGATCCGGCCGACGTCGTCGCCAAGCTGCCCGAGGCAATGACCAAGATCACCGTCGAGGGCCTCACCGGCACCCTCACCTGGAACGACAAGGGTGAGGTCGAGAAGGATCCGATGGTCTACGTAATCAAGGACGGAAAGTACGTAGCGGCCTAAGCGCCGTCCGTCCTGTGCCGCCGCGCGGCGCATCAAGCTACGATGGAGGGGCGGGCCTTTTACCGAGGGTCCGTCCCTTTGCTGTTGCGCCATGTGGCGCGTGAAAGAAGAAAGGGGGAAAGCTATGACGGTCTTTTTGCAGTACCTCGTCAACGGCCTGTCGATGGGAAGCGTCTATGCCATCATCGCCCTGGGCTACACCATGGTGTACGGTATCGCCAAGATGCTCAACTTCGCCCACGGAGACGTCATCATGATCGGCGCCTATATTTCGTTCGTGGTGACCTCGTACATGGAGCTGCCGGCGATCGTGTCGGTCATTGCCGCCGTTGCCGTTTGCACGGCGCTCGGCATTCTCATTGAGGGACTTGCGTACAAGCCCTTGCGCCAGGCCGGCCCGCTTGCCGTGCTGATCACCGCCATCGGTGTGTCCTATTTCCTGCAGAACGCAGCACAGCTCATCTGGGGCGCCACGCCCAAGAACTTCACGTCCATCGTGAGCTTCCCGGTGCCGGCGTTCCTCAAGGCTTATAACGTCTCGGCGGTCTCGCTCGTCACGGTGATCGCCTGCCTGCTTATCATGGCGGGCCTCATGTGGTTCACCGGAAAGACCAAGATGGGCAAGGCCATGCGTGCGGTCTCCGAGGACAAGGCGGCCGCCCAACTCATGGGCATCAACGTCAACCGCACCATCTCCATGACCTTCGCCATCGGTTCGGCACTCGCTGCTATCGCCGGTGTCCTGCTGTGCTCGTACTCCCCGGTACTCCAGCCCACCACGGGCTCCATGCCCGGCATCAAGGCCTTCACCGCCGCCGTTTTCGGCGGCATCGGCTCAATCCCCGGTGCGTTCGTGGGTGGCATCCTGCTCGGCATCATCGAGGCCATGGCTCAGGCATACATCTCCACGAGTCTCGCCAACTCCATCGTATTCGGCGTGCTCATCGTGGTGCTGCTCGTCAAGCCCGCCGGACTGTTCGGTAAGTACGTCCCCGAGAAGGTGTAGCGCCATGTTGAAGTTCCTCCAGAACAAGAAGACGCGCAGTGACTTTTTGACGTACGCCCTAGTCATCCTCGCGTTCATTGTCGCGTCCTTCCTCAAGGACGCCGGTATGATCCCGCGCATGATCGCGGGCCAGCTCGTGCCCATCTGCGCCTATATTGTTATGGCCATCTCCCTCAACCTCGTCGTTGGTGTCGCGGGCGACCTGTCGCTCGGCCACGCTGGCTTCATGAGCGTGGGCGCCTACAGCGGCATCGTTGCCGCGATGAGCCTTGCCGAGGCGATTCCCAACGACACGGTCCGCCTCGTCATCGCGCTCGTGGTGGGTGCTGCCTGCGCCGCGCTTGCCGGCTTCCTTATCGGCATCCCGGTTTTGCGCCTGTCCGGCGATTACCTCGCCATTGTGACACTCGCGTTTGGCGAGATCATCAAAGAGGTCGTCACCTGTCTGATCGTGGGCGTAGACGAGCGCGGACTCCACGTGCTGTTCAATCTCACGGGCAAGCTTACGGTCGATAACCTCGGCCTTTCCGAGACCGGTGTCGCCATTATCAAGGGCGCGCAGGGAGCTTCGGGCACGGACATGATCTCGACGTTCTTTGCCGGCTTCGTGCTGGTCATGGTCGCACTCGTGATCGTGCTCAACCTCGTGCGCAGCCGTACCGGTCGCGCCATCCTAGCCGTGCGCGACAACCGCATCGCCGCGGAGTCCGTGGGCATTTCCACTACCAAGTACCGCATGATCGCCTTTGTGATCTCCGCCGCCCTCGCTGGTGCCGCGGGTGCGCTGTTCGGCAACAGCTTCTCACAGTTATCCGCCACAAAGTTCGATTTCAACATGTCCATTCTCATTTTGGTCTTCGTCGTCCTGGGTGGCCTGGGCAACATGCGCGGCTCGATCATTGCCGCGACGATCCTCACCATCTTGCCCGAAGCGCTGCGCCAGTTCTCCGACTACCGCATGCTCGTCTACGCCATCGTGCTGATCCTCGTGATGATCGGTACCAACAACGACTCGCTCAAGAACCTGGTGGCGCGCGTTTTCCCCAAGCGCAAGACGTCCGAAGAGGAGGTGTCGGCAGATGCCTAAGTTCGAATTCGAGCGCGGCAAGATGGTGCCGGTCCCCAGCCACTCCATCGTGCCTGAGCGCGACGTCGATTCCGCTCCCGTTCTCGAGGCCTTGCACCTGGGCATCGATTTCGGCGGCCTCAAGGCGGTCGACGACTTCAACCTCACCATTGGCAAGACCGAGATTGCCGGACTCATCGGTCCCAACGGAGCGGGTAAGACCACGGTGTTCAATCTGCTCACTAAGGTGTACGCTCCCACCCGCGGCACCATTCTGCTCAACGGCAACGATACGAGCGGCAAGTCCGTCTACCAGGTCAACCGCATGGGCATCGCCCGCACGTTCCAGAACATCCGCCTGTTCAACACCATGACGGTCGAGGACAACGTCAAGGTGGGTCTTCATAACACCAAGGCGTACTCCACGCTTTCCGGCATTCTGCGCACGCCGTCTTACTGGCGTCGCGAGGCGGAGGCGCACGACCGCGCCATGGAGCTGCTGCACATCTTTGGCATGGAGGACCTGGCCAACCACCAGGCCGGTAGCCTGCCCTATGGAGCCCAGCGCCGCCTGGAGATTGTCCGCGCCTTGGCGACCAATCCCAGCTTGCTATTGCTGGACGAGCCCGCTGCGGGCATGAACCCCTCCGAGACCGCCGAGCTGATGGAGAACATCGTCAAGATCCGCGACACGTTCAACATCGCCATCATGCTTATCGAGCACGATATGAGCCTGGTCATGAATATCTGCGAGGGCATCTGCGTGCTTAACTTTGGCAAGGTCATCGCCAAGGGTACGCCTGAAGAGATTCAGAGCAACGAAACCGTTATCGAGGCCTACCTCGGCAAGCAGAAGGAGGCGTAGCGGCTATGAGCGAACGCATGCTGACCGTATCCGACATTAACGTCTACTACGGCGCCATCCACGCCATCAAGAACGTTTCCTTCGAGGTGAACGAGGGCGAGGTGGTCGCGTTGATCGGCGCCAACGGCGCCGGCAAGTCCACCACGCTCAAGACCATGTCGGGCCTTCTGCGTTCTCAGACTGGCACGATCGAGTTCCTCGGCCAAAACATCATGCATATGCCGGCCGATAAGCTGGTTGCCGCCGGCCTGGCGCACGTGCCCGAGGGCCGCCGAGTATTTGCGCAGATGAGCGTTGAGGAGAATCTTGAGATGGGTGCCTTTACTTGTCCAAACTCAGAGATAGCGCCCGGCTTGGAGCGCGTCTACGCGCATTTTCCCCGCTTGAAGGAGCGCCGTCGTCAGGTTGCCGGCACGCTTTCCGGCGGCGAGCAGCAGATGCTCGCCATGGGTCGCGCGCTTATGAGCAGCCCCAAGCTGTTGATGCTCGATGAGCCCTCTATGGGTTTGGCACCCATTCTGATCGAGCAGATCTTCGATATCGTCCGCGAGCTGCATGCCGCCGGCACCACCATTTTGCTGGTCGAGCAGAACGCGCAGATGGCGCTTTCCATCGCGAGCCGCGCCTACGTTATGGAGACCGGCAAGATCACGCTTTCCGGCACGGGTGACGAGCTGCTTCATAACGATGAGGTTCGCAAGGCATATCTGGGCGGCTAGCAACCACGGGTACAGCGCTCCGGTCGTCGGGACACGGGGCGATGTATAGAAAGAACGCCTCCGATGGGGATTCCCCACGGAGGCGTTTCTTATGAGCCGAGTATGTCCGAGTGCGCCATTGGGACGCAAAGCGGTCTTGCGCTAGAGTCCTTGGTCAAAGGCGACGAGATCGCGGTAGCGCGCGCTGGTGCGCTTTAGGTCTGCCGGCGCGCCATCGAGGGCGATGCTTCCGTTTTCCAGGAAGACGACGCGGTCCATGTGCTCGATCCCCTTGAGGTGGTGGGTGATCATGATGAGGGTCTTATCCGCGAATACATCAAGAAGGGTTGCGAGCAACTTGGATTCCGTCACCGGGTCCAGGCCCGCGAAGGGCTCGTCGAGCATAACGATGGGGGCGTCCGCTAGCAGGATGCGCGCGAGTGCGATGCGGTGGCGCTCGCCGCCGGAGAATCGCAGGCCGCCCTCGTCCACCATGGTGTCGATGCCCTGGGGG
>SAMEA3387477__coassemble_2837_pt1 | contig 8321 bp, 7 predicted proteins | sample SAMEA3387477__metabat2_high_PE_028 | metagenome-assembled genome bin SAMEA3387477 (sample SAMEA3387477) | Felis catus | biome: Faeces | place: United Kingdom | collected 2012
GCCGTAAGTGCCGCGCGCGATGAACACGGCGTCCGCAGCGGTATCCGAAAGCATGCGCGCGGCGTCCTCGGCGGAAAAGACGTCGCCCGATCCGATCACGGGGACGCTCACGCGCTCGGCGACCTCATCTATGGTGGACCAGTCGGCCTGCCCGGTGTACAGCTGGCTCGCCGTTCGCCCGTGCACGGCGACCGCGGCAGCGCCGGCCTGCTCCATGCGGGCGGCGAAATCGGCCGCCGTGTTCTCCCCTGCTGCGAACCCACGCCGGATCTTCACGGTGACGGGAACGCGCGCCTCACGCACTGATGCCTCGACCAACGACGCCGCAAGCTCCGGCGTCTTCATGAGCGCAGACCCTTCGCCCTTGGTGATGACTTTGCGCGCAGGGCATGCCATGTTGATGTCGATGAGCGAAAGCTTGTCGCCCACGCGCTCCTGGACCGCATCCACGGCGTACGCGAACTGCTCGGGCTTGGTCCCGAACAGCTGCACGCAGATCTGCGGCTCCTCGGGCTCGGGCTCCACGAGCACCCACGTCTTGGCGCTCTTGTACGAGAGCCCCGCCACACTCACCATCTCGGTATAGGCGAACTCGGCGCCACGGCGGCGGCACATGATACGGTACGCCGCGTCGGTCACGCCGGCCATGGGGGCCATCAAAAACGGCTGATGCTCGAATTGTTCACGCAGGTCGATCAACGTCAGCCTTTCGGAATGAATGAGATGCCTCGATCAGGACAAACCGGGTTTCCCAGGTGCCCCAGCTTCGAATGAAAGAGAAGGGCGCACGCCCAGCGTGCGGCGCCCGACGATTGAACCCGTAGACGGGATGCCTGGGAAACCCGGCAGCTAGTCCTCAACCTTCAAAATAGCCAGGAACGCCTCCTGCGGCACCTCGACGGAGCCGATGGCCTTCATGCGCTTCTTGCCCTCTTTCTGCTTTTCGAGCAGCTTGCGCTTACGCGAGATGTCGCCGCCGTAGCACTTGGCAAGCACGTCCTTGCGGCGCGCCTTGACGGTGGAGCGGGCGATGATCTTGTTGCCAATGGCGCCCTGGATGGGCACCTCGAACAGCTGCCGCGGGATGATCTCCTTGAGCTTGTCACACAGGCCGCGCGCGAGGCTGTACGCCTTGTCCTTGTGCACGATGAACGACAGCGCGTCGACCTCGTCGCCCGAAAGCAGGATATCGAGCTTGACGAGCTCGCTCATGCGGTAGTCGGAGAACTCGTAATCGAGCGATGCGTAGCCTTTGGTGCGGCTCTTGAGCTGGTCGAAGAAGTCCAAGATGAGCTCCGCGAGCGGAATATCAAAGTGCATCTCGACGGACTTTTGCGACAGGTGGATCATGTCGGTGGTGATGCCGCGATGCTCGATGGCGAGCTGCATGACCGCGCCGGTGTACTCGGGCGGCGTGATGATCTTGGCCTTGAGGTACGGCTCCTCGATATGGTCGATACGCGTCACGTCGGGCAGGTCCTGCGGGCTGCGAACCTCGAGCATCTCGCCGTCGGTCTTGTAGACGTGGTAGTCCACGCTGGGACTCGTGGCGATGAGCGCCAAATCGAACTCGCGCTCCAGGCGCTCCTTGACGACCTCCATGTGCAGCAAGCCGAGGAAGCCGACGCGGAAGCCAAAGCCGAGCGCCGCGGAGGTCTCGGGCTCCCAGATGAGCGAGGGGTCGTTGACGTGAAGCTTCTCGAGCGCGTCGCGCAGGTTCTCGTAGTCCTTGTTGTCGATGGGGAACAGGCCCGTGTAAACCATGGGCTTGGCCTCGCGATAACCCTCGAGGGGCGCGTCGCAGGGATTGCTCGCGAGCGTGAGGGTGTCGCCCACGTGAACCGCCTCAGGATCCTTGAGGCCCGTGACCACGAAGCCGACCTCACCCACGCCGAGGGCGTCGAGGGCGAACTCGGCGGGACGGCGCACGCCGACGCCATCGACGAGGAACTCCTCGCCGCCCTGCATCATGCGCAGGTGGTCGCCCTTCTTGACCTGACCGTCGAAGATGCGGACCGTGGCGACGACGCCGCGATACTCATCGAAATACGAGTCGAGGATGAGGGCCTTGAGTGGCTTGTCCGCATCACCCTTGGGAGGGCTCACGAGGAAGACGATGGCCTCGAGCAGGTCGTGGATGCCCTCGCCCGTCTTGCCGGACACGCACACGGCGTCGTCGGCCGGGATGGCGAGTTCGTCCTCAATCTCGACCTTGACCTCCTCCGGATGCGCGGAAGGCAGGTCGATCTTGTTGATGGCGGGCACGATGTCCAGGTCGGCGTTCATGGCGAGGCTGGCGTTGGAGACCGTCTGGGCCTCGACGCCCTGTGTGGCGTCGACCACCAGGACGGCGCCCTCGCATGCGGCGAGCGAACGCGAGACCTCGTAGGTGAAGTCGACGTGACCGGGCGTGTCGATGAGGTTGAACTGGTACGTCTCGCCGTCGTCGGCGTCGTACATGACGCGCACGGCGTTCGATTTGATCGTGATGCCGCGCTCGCGCTCGATATCCATGGTATCGAGGAGCTGCGACTCCATGTCGCGCTCCTCCACCGTACGGGTGAGCTCGAGGATGCGATCGGAGATCGTCGATTTGCCGTGGTCGATGTGCGCAACGATTGAGAAGTTGCGGATGTGGGAGGTGTCAAAAGTATTCATGCTGACCATCTTACCTGAAAGGATATCCCACTGGGGTGTGCCGCCTGTGAATTTGCCGCTCGGTCAGTCCTGCGCAAGATGAAGAGCCCACTGGGCTCTTCTTTGCGTGCGGAATCTACAGCCAATTCACAGGCGGCACACCCCGGCGGGACGTCAGGCAAGACGGCCGAGCATTCGCAACGAAATTCTGCATGAAAGCCGTCCGTGCGCATGAGCTCAACGAAACCCTGCGTGAATGCATAAGGACCAACGTGGATTCCGCACGAACTTAAGGCGCCCGCGACGCCTCGTCGTGAGCCAGGGCCGAGCGAGCAACGAGCCTTATGCATTCTCGCAGGGCGGACAGTTACAGATGCCCGGCCTCGGAAAGGAGCTGCTTGGCATGGGCGAGGGACTCGTCGGAGGCATCGCCGGACAACAGGCGCGCGACCTCGGTCACGCGATCGGAGCCCTCGACGCGCACAAGCCGCGTTTCGGGCATGTCGCCCTCGTCGCTGCGGCGCACCACATAGTGAACGGAGCCCTGCACGGCGACCTGCGCCAGATGCGTCACGACGATCACCTGATGCGTGCGCGCCAGATCGGCGAGCACCTGCGCGAGGGAGCGCGCCGTGGCGCCGCCCACGCCGGCGTCTACCTCGTCGAACACGAGCGTATCGACCGCATCGGACTCACCGAGCACGACCTTGGCGGCAAGCATCACGCGCGAGAGCTCGCCGCCGCTCGCGATGCGCCGCAAGGGGCGCGGCGTGAGTCCGGCGCCGCTGCGATACAGCAGCTCGCACGCGCACGGCCCCTGCGCGGTCCAGCGCTCGCGGGGCAGCTCGCGACTGTCCCACACCAGCTCGGCGCGACCCATCTCCAGGCGCGCCATCTGCTTGCCCACCTCACGGCAAAACCGGGGCGCAGCCGTGTTGCGGCGCTTGGTGAGGTCGCGGGCCGCGCGGGCAAGGGCGTCCTCGGCGGCATCGCGCGCCTCGCGCGCTCGACGCACGCGCGCATCGGCGTCATCGACCAAGCTCAAGAGCTCGGCTGCCTCGTCGCGGCGGGCAAATACGTCCTCCATGCGCGGGCCCCATTGGCGCAGCAGCCCCTTGAACGCCGAAAAGCGCTCCTGCGTCTGCGCGAGCTCCGCGGGATCGAAATCGACCGAGTCTCGATAACGCCGAAGCTCCGCCGCGGCGTCCTCAAGCGTGATGGCGGCACCCGTGAGTTCGTCTGCGAACTCGGCGAGCTTGGCATCGACGCGGCCCATGCGCGAAAGCTCCGAGATCGCCGCATTCAGTGCATCGAGCGAACCGCCCTCACCGGAGAGCGCCTCGGCGGCCTCGTGCGCACAGCCCGCAAGAGCCTCGGCATGCTCAAACCGCGGCAGGCGCTCCTCAAGCTCCTCATACTCACCGGGCTTGGGATCAACGTCGCAAATACGCTCGTAGGCAAAGCGGGCCTCCTCAAGGCGACTCCCCTGCGTACGGCTCGCCTCCTCGACGCGCGCGAGCTCTCGAGCCGCCTCCTGGGCGGCGGCGAGGGCCGTGCGATACGCCTCGAGCGCGGCGGCGACGCCCGCGCCCGCCCACGCGTCGACCATATCGACGTGGGAAGATGCGTCGAGCAGGCGCTGGTGCTCATGCTGGCCGCACAGGTCGATCAGAGGGCTGACCCGCTCGGAAAGCTCTCGAACGCTCGCCATAGCACCATCCACGCGAGCGCGGGAGCGACCGTCGGGGCCCACGCGGCGCTGGGCCACAAAGCCCTGCTCGTCATGCGCCCCCGCGAACAGGCGGCCCTCGACCAGGGCACCCTCGCTCCCCTCGCGCACCGCGGAGGAATCCGCGCGCTCACCCATCAAAAGCTTGAGCGCGGACAGCAGCGCCGTCTTGCCGGCGCCCGTCTCGCCGGTAAGGACCGTCAGTCCCGTTCCGGGCACAAGGTCCGCCTCGTGGATCAGCGCGACGTTCTCGACATGGATCTCATCGATCATTGCGCACCCCGTAAAACACACGGCTCACCGAGTTGTAGAAGCTCTCCGGGCCGTAATCGAGCAGCAGGATATCGGCCTCGCCACGACGGACCTCAACCCGCTCCACCTCTCCGGCGACCTCGAGGAACTGCCCGTCGATCGCGATGGCGGGAATCGAGGGACGGTCCTTGGACAGCTTGAGCTCGATCACGTCGGAGGGCGAGGTCAAAAACGCGCGCGCCTGGATGGTGTGCGGGGCGATGGGCACGCACACCATGCCCGTGAACTCGGGGCTCACGATGGGCCCGCCGGCGGAAAGCGCGTAGCCCGTAGAGCCGGTGGCGGTGGACACCACAAAGCCGTCGCCGCGCAGGAGGTCGATGTGGTGGTCGGACACGGTGATGTCGAACTCGACCATGTCGGACAGCGGTCCGCGGGTAAGGGCGAGGTCGTTCAGGGCGAAACCCGTCTCGACGCGCTCGGCGCCCTGCTCGTCGATTGAGAACACACGGCAGTCGAGCGTGGCGCGGCGGCTCACGTGGAGCTCGCCGGCAAGCGCGTCCTCGACGACCTCCAGGATGTTGCGGTCCTCAGGGCTCGCGGCGGTCAAAAAGCCCAAATGGCCGTAGGACAGCCCCAAGATGGGAATCTCGCGGTAGCCGACGATGCGCGCCGCACGCAAGAGCGTGCCGTCACCGCCGAGCGAGATCACCAGCCCGCAGTCGTCCAGATCGGGCGTGGACTCGATGCCCGAACGCTGGTCGGCGGCCCAGTCGACGTCGAAGCCCTGGCGCGAGAGCCAAAGCTCGAGCTGCAGCCCGCTCTCCACGGCCTCGCGCTTGTAATAGTTGGGTACGAGGAAGACCTTCATAGCCGAACCGCCTTATCGGTAAGAGCCTCTACATGGGCAGCGAGCGCATCCGCGTGGCAGAGCAGGGCGTCGATGTCGCGCGAGCCGCGGACGCCGAGGAGGAAGAACTCGCGATTGCCCTTGGCGCCCTTGATGGGTGATGCGCAGATGTCGAGCGGCGCCAGGCCGCTCGCGGCAAACAGCCGCACGGTATCCGCAAGCACGCGCGCATGCACGGCGGGGTCGCGCACGATGCCGCCCTCCCCTACCTCACCAGGGGCGGCCTCGAATTGGGGTTTCACCAACGTGAGAAACGCGCCGTCCACAGACAGGAGCTCGAGCACCGCGGGCAGAATCGTGCGGATGCTCGTGAACGAGACGTCGCACACCGCCAAATCGAACGAGCCGGCGTATCCAAGCGCGGGCACGTCCACGATATTCGTGCGCTCGAGCAGCGTGACCCGTTCGTCGTTGCGCAGCGACCAGTCGAACTGCGCGCGGCCCACGTCCACCGACACCACGTGCGCGGCGCCGCGCTTGAGCAGGCAATCGGTGAACCCGCCGGTGGAGCACCCCACGTCGACGCACGTGAGCCCCGCGGGGTCCACGCCGAACGCATCGAGAGCGCCGGCGAGCTTGAGGCCGCCGCGCCCCACGTACGGGATGCGCCCTTTGACATGTAAATCGATGCCGGGTTTGACCATCATGCCGGGAGAACTCAGCCGCTCGCCGCCAGATGAGACGAGGCCCGCCATCAACGTGCGAAGGGCATCCGCGCGGTTCTCGCAGATGCCCTGGAAAATCAATTCATCATCAAGACGAACGCGTGCCACGAAACGCCCCTTTGCGCGTCCTCGGCGCCCCGTTGGACGCCAGCTGCCCTCTCGGATGCCCCGCCCTAAGCGCCGCCTGCCGCCACAACGTCGGCGTCCGCAGCGTCAGCGGACCCGGATGCGGCGCGCGACTCAGGCGCTGCCCCGGCGACCTCAGATGCGGCGTCGCCCAACTTGGACGCAACATCGCCGCTCTTGGCTGCGGCGGCCGCAGCTTCCTGCTCGTCGAGCATATCCGCCTCACGCGGCGACAGCTCGAACGAATCGACCATATCGACCGCGCGCGAGCCCAGCTCGATAGCCTCATCGAACAGATCGAGGCTGCGCTCGAGAGACGTGTCCTTGGAGCGCACCTGGGCGATGATCTCGTCCAGGCGCTCCGTGATGTCGTCGAAGGTGCCCTCGGCCATCGCTACTCCCCGGCGGGCGCGTCGAACGGATCGAGGAACATCTCGTCGAGGTCCTCGGCCTCAAAGCCGTACTCGCCGGCCTCGAAGCGCGCACGCGACTCCTCGGCGGCTCGCGCCGCCTCGCGCTCGGCCTCGATGCGCTTGGGGTCGATCTCGAACCACAGCGCGGCGACGCAGGCGGCCTCGCAGTCATCGGCCGTGACGGTGCAGGCCACGTGCTGCAGGCTGGGCAGATGGCGCTCGCGCACGATGCGCCCGAGCACGCCGTTCACAAAGCCGGCGGAATCGTCGGTGCCGTAGGCCTTGGCGATCTCGACTGCCTCGTTGATGACCACGGCGGCGTCGAGCGTGTCGGCAACCTGGAAATAGAGCTCATACACGGCGGCGCGCAGCAGGTTGCGGTCGGCGCCGGGCATGCGCTCCAGGCTCCAGTTGGCGGAGACGGCGCGCAGCGCGGAGTCGATGCGCTCGCGGTTGGCGTCCACGCCGCGCGCGATCTGGATGGCGTAATCGGCGAGCGGCCCCTTGGAGAGGGTGAAGTCGCCGGCCAGGACGTCGCCCACGGACTCACCGCGAACCTCCGCCTGGAACAGAATCTGAAGTGCCTGGCTGCGGGCGAGGGTTCGACCGCGATTGACCTTGAGGGATGCCACGCGCTACTCCTTGGGGAAAACGAGGCTGTCGATGCAGATGTTCACGCTCTCGACCTCGACGCCCACCTGGGCATCGATGGCGCTGACCACGGCCTCGCGCACGGCCTCGGCGAGCTTCTTGAACGGATAGCCGAAGAAGACCGTGAGGTGCACGGTGAGGCGGAGCTTGTCGTCGACGACCTCGGCCTCGACGTCCTCGCCCACCTGGGTGGACTTGGCGGAGAACATGGACACGAGGTTGGTGGCCAGGTCCTTGACGCCCACGGAGGCGACGCCCTCGACCTCCTCGACGGAACGGGAGACGATGACGGCCAGGACCTCGGGCGCGATGCCGATGCCGGCGATGGTGATCTCTTGCGACATGGTCACTCCTTTGCGTGTTGCGGGCGGCCCGCATACGGGCCGTCCGATTGCGTTCGCGAATACGGCGCGATTAGAGGCGCTGGACGAACTCGCCGGTGCGGGTGTCGACCTTGATGCGCTCGCCCTCGTTGAGGTACATGGGGACCTGAACGACCGCACCGGTGTCGATGGTGGCGGGCTTGGTGGCACCCTGGACGGTGTTGCCCTTGGCGCCCGGGACGGTCTCGACGACCTCGGCCTCGATGAACATGGGCGGGTTCACGCCGAGCAGCTCGGTGTCGGCGTAGAGGAGCTGGGCGTTGTCGTTCTCGCGCAGCCACTTGGCGTTGTCGCCGATGAAGTCGGCCGGGACGGCGATCTGCTCGTAGGAGGTCATGTCCATGAAGTAGTAGTTGTCGCCGTCGTTGTAGAGGTACTGCATCTCGTTGGTGATGAGCTGCACGCTCTCGAACTTGGAGCCGGCGTTGCAGGTGTTCTCGACCACGCGGCCGGTCTTGAGGTCCTTGGTCTTGTAGCGGACGAAGGCACCGCCCTTACCAGGCTTGACGTGCTGGAACTCGACGATGGTGTAGTACTTGTCCTTGATCTTGAGAC
>SAMEA3387477__coassemble_3446_pt1 | contig 6340 bp, 6 predicted proteins | sample SAMEA3387477__metabat2_high_PE_028 | metagenome-assembled genome bin SAMEA3387477 (sample SAMEA3387477) | Felis catus | biome: Faeces | place: United Kingdom | collected 2012
GCTCCAGCCCGCGCGACCGGGCGCGCCGCCGCGCGGGGCGCGACATGGCCATATCGCTTTCCATCTCGCTCGAGGAGGCGGCGACGGGCTGCAAAAAGACCATCTCCTACGACCGCCTGGCCCCCTGCGAGGATTGCGCCGGATCCGGCATGGGCGAGGGCGGCCAGGAGAAGGCCTGCCCGCGCTGCAACGGCACGGGCTATGTGACGACCGTCCAGCGCTCCATCTTCGGTCAGATGCAGTCGAGCTCCCCGTGTCCCGATTGCGGCGGCGAGGGAACGGTCGTCGATATGCCCTGCTCGCACTGCGGCGGCGAGGGTCGCGTGCGCACGCACGAGCGCCTGGACGTCGAGGTCCCGGCCGGCGTGGCCACCGGGCGTCAGCTGCGGCTGCGCGGATACGGCGAGGCCGGTTACCGGGGCGCGGCGTCGGGCGACCTGATTGTCACCATCCAGGTCGACGCGCACGAGCGCTTCGAGCGCCACGGCGACGACCTGGTGTGCGACGTCCATGTTGGCATCGCCGAGGCCGCACTCGGCTGCGTGGTCGAGGTCGAGGGCATCCTACCCGACGAGGAGTTCGAGCTCGAGGTTCCCGCCGGCACGCAATACGGCAGCGCCCTGACGGTGGACGGCCACGGCATGCCGCGCTTGGGCGGGGGAGGCTCTCGCGGCCGCTTTGTCGCGCGCGTCGTGGTGGACGTCCCCGCGCGCCTGTCCGCGGAGGCCCGCGAGGCGCTCGAGCGCTACGCCGAGGCCGCGGGCGAGCACGCGGCCGGCACCGCCAAAAAACGCACCATGGGCGATCGTATCCGCGACGCCATCGACGACATCCTCGACTAGAACGGAACCGCATGACGCGCCCTTTCGCCTGCGTGGTTAACCTGGGATGCCGGGTGAATCGCGTCGAATCCGATCGCATCACGTCCGACCTTGCCTCCGCGGGCTTCGCGCTCGTGGACCAAGACGAGGCCGACCTGGTCGTCATCAACACCTGCGCCGTCACGGGCGAGGCCGAGGCGAAGACCCGCAAGGCGGTGCGCCACGCGCTCGGGCTGCCCCGCGAGCCCCTCGTGGTGGTGACCGGTTGCGTGGTCAACCTGCACCCCGGCGCTCTCACGGAGCTCTCGCCGCGCGTGATCGCCGAGCCCTCCAAGATCGACGTGGCCCGCACCGCGGCGCGTGCGGCGGGCCTGCCGCCGCGGTGCGCGGGCGCCTCGGGCGAGGGTCACGACCTTGCGGACCTGCTGGGCCGTTCCCGTTTGGGGATCAAGGTCCAGGACGGGTGCAACAACCGCTGCTCCTACTGCATCGTGTGGAAGGCGCGCGGGCCCGAGCGTTCGGTGCCCGTCGAGGCGGTGCTCGATCAGGTTCGCGAGGCCGAGCGCGCCGGCATCCCCGAGGTCGTGCTCACGGGGGTCAACCTGGGCGCGTACGACGGCGTCGACGCGCGCGATGCTCACGTGGAGATCGACGAGCTGCTCAACATCATCCTGCGCGAGACGGACATCCAGCAGGTGCGCCTGTCGTCCCTCGAGCCCATGGATGTGGACGAGCGCCTCATCGACGCGATGGTCGCCGGCGGCCCGCGCGTCGCCCCGTTCCTGCACCTGCCGCTCCAGTCCGGCTGCAGCGCCACGCTCGAGCGCATGAACCGCCCCTACACCGCGGAGCAATACGAGGCCACGGTCGCCATGATCCGCGCCAAGCTCCCGGCCGCCTCCATCTCGTGCGACATCATCGCGGGCTTTCCCGGCGAGACGGACGACGAGTTCGCCCAGAGCCTGGCGCTGTGCGAGAGCGTGGGCTTTAGCCGCATGCACGTGTTCCGCTATAGCGCCCGCCCGGGCACGCCCGCCGCGGAGGCGGCCGACCAGGTGCCGCCCGAGGTCATGGCGGAGCGCGCGAGCGAGCTGCGCGCCGTCGCCGAGCGCTGCGCCCAGGCCGACGCCGCCGCGCGCCTGGGCTCTGTCGAGAACGCCGTGCTGGAGTACGGCAACCGGGGCACCCTGGGCAGTTTTCACCGCGTGATCGTGGACGACGTGCCTCAGGACCGCACGGGCTTGCTCGTGCGCGTGCACATCGATTCCATGGACGACCGCGGTATCCTTCACGCCCATGTAGTGTCATCGGGTCCCAACGCGCTCGCCGCCGGTGATGACGAGCTTGCGGGGAAGGGAGGGCGCTCATGACCGCGCCCGCTTCGGATATCGCGAAGGTTCGCCTGCCCATCCCGCAGGGCGTCGACATCGCGTGCATCACTGGTCCCGCCGACGCCCTGTTCCGCGCGGCGGAGCGCCGGTGCGAGGCGAGCGTGACGCTGAGGGGCGGCGCCGTGGTTCTCAGCGGCCCCGTGGGCGAGGTCGACCTGCTCACGCGCCTGTTCACCCATGTCATCCAAGCTGCGGGCACCGGCATCTCCCTCACGCCCGACGACGTGGACCGCGCCATCGACGGCCTGCGCCAGGAGGACCTGCGCGCCACCGGCCCGCGCGACGATGTCCTGCTGAGCTATCGCGGCAAGGTCATCCGCCCCAAGACACCCGGCCAGCAGCGCTACATCGATGCCATCCGCGAGCACACGGTCACGTTTTGCACCGGCCCCGCGGGAACGGGCAAGACCTACCTGGCCATGGCAATGGCCGTGAGCGCCCTGCAGCGCCACGACGTGGGCCGCATCGTCCTCACGCGTCCGGTGGTCGAGGCGGGGGAGAACCTGGGCTTTTTGCCCGGAACGCTCGAGGAGAAGGTCGATCCGTACGTGCGCCCGCTCTACGACGCCCTGTTCGACATGATGGACGCCGAGCGCGCCCACGAGCTCGTGGAGCGCGGCGTGGTGGAGATCGCGCCGCTCGCCTACATGCGCGGCCGTACGCTCAACGACGCCTTCGTCATCCTGGATGAGGCGCAAAACACCACGCCCGAGCAGATGAAGATGTTCCTCACGCGCCTGGGGTTCAACTCCACGTTCGTCATCACCGGCGACGCGACGCAGCGCGACCTGCCGGGAAAGCGCGGCGGCCTGGTCGATGCGCAGGAGATCTTGAGCGGCGTGGACGGCATCGCGTTCGTGGAGCTTGCGCGTGCCGATGTGGTGCGCCACCGCCTGGTTGGTAAAATCGTGGAAGCCTACGAGCTGTTTGAAGCGGGGCGCGAGGCGGGCGCGCATGAGGGCCCCGCCCGCGCCAAGGCCGGAAAGGAGGGGCGCCATGTCCGTGCTCATCAGTAACGACGCCGAGCTGGCCACGCTCATCGAGGAGGACGAGGTGCGTTCCATAGCGGCGCACGTCCTCGCGTCCGAGGGCGTCGCGCGCGAGGTCGAGATCTCGCTCTCTTATGTCGATGAGGGCGAGATGCACGAGCTCAACCGCGAATGGCGCGGCATCGACCGCACCACCGACGTCCTGTCCTTCGAGTGCGACTCGGCGTTTGACGAGGACATCCCCGTGGATGAGATCGTGGAGCTGGGCGACGTCATCTTGGCGCCCGAGGTGATCGCCCGCCAGGCGCCCGGTTTTGGCAACAGCGCCGCGGACGAGTGCCGTCTCATGCTCGTGCACGGCCTGCTGCACCTGCTGGGGTACGACCACATCGAGGACGACGAGGCCGAGGTCATGGAGGCGCGCGAGGACGCTTTGCTGCGCGAGCTCGCCGTCATGCGCGGCGAGGATCCCAGCCGCATCGAGGTCGGTCCCATCACCAACCACGCGCACGATTAGGAGGCGCCATGATTCCTGGTTCGCAGAAGGACCATCCGTCCTTTATCAGGTCGTTCGGCTACGCCATCGAGGGCTTTGTGACCGCCGTCAAGACGGAGCGCAACATCAAGGTCATGCTCGTGGCCGGTGTGCTCACGGTCGTGGCGGGGTTGATCGCCCAACTCGAGTTGATCAGCTGGGCCCTCATCGCCATCTGCATCGGCCTCGTGATTTTCGCGGAGCTGTGCAACACCGCCATGGAGGCGATCGTCGACCTGGCCACGCAGGAGCTGCACCCGCTGGCCAAGCGCGCCAAGGACATCGCCGCCGCCAGCGTGTACGTGCTGTCCATCACCGCCGCGATCGTGGGCATCCTGGTGTTCGCCCACGCCTTCGGCCTGGTGGGCTCCTGGCACTAGGCGAGTTTTGGGACCGGGTGTGACTTGGCGCTAGGCGCGGCCTGGGATCGGGTGCGCGAAAGGCGCACGGGGCCGTTTGGGCATCTCGATGCGCCCGGCGATCTTGATGCGTGGGTCGATCCCGGCGCCAGAACCAGCCCGCCCCATACGCGTGCGCAGCCCGGACGCGCGGTACAAGCCCGTCCTCTTCGCGCAGAACGAGACCATCTTCACGCGCAGCACGAACCTGTCCCCCCCTGCACTAACGAGCCCGTCCTCCACACCTAGAGCGGCTCATGCCCCTACACACCATCGCCCTCAAAGGAGCAGCCATGACCGATTTCGACCCCTTTGCCGACCTGTCCGACGACGAGCTCGACGCCGTGCTCGAGGAGGGCTCCTTAGCCGAGGATGCCGGCCTTCCCGCCATGCCCTGCGGCACGGATGTGCCCGAGGGCTTCCGCTCCGGATTCGTCGCCCTGGTGGGCCGTCCCAACGCGGGCAAGTCCACGCTGCTGAACGCCTGCTACGGTGAGAAGGTTGCCATTACCTCGCCGGTGGCCCAGACCACGCGCCGCCGTCTGCGCGCCGTGGTCAACCGCGAGGACTGCCAGCTCGTGATTGTGGACACGCCCGGCATCCACAAGCCCAAGGACGGCCTTGGCTCCGAGCTCAACAAGAGCGCTCTGGGCGAGCTCGCCGACGTGGACGTGATCGCCTTCGTGATCGATGCGAGCGCCCCGATCGGCCGCGGCGACGCCTGGGTTGCCGAGCGCGTGGCTGCCGCCAAGGCGCCCAAGGTGCTCGTCCTTACCAAGGCGGACCTGGCCGGTCCCGAGCAGATGCTCAAGCAGCTCGAGGCGGCGCGTGCCTTGGTGGACTTCGATGACGAGATCGTGGTCTCCTCCACGGAGGGCTTCAATGTCGAGGCGTTCGTGGACGTGGTGGCAGGCTTTTTGCCCGAGGGCCCGCGTTGGTTCCCCGAGGGCATGGGCACCGACGAGGCGGATGAGGTCATGGTCGCCGAGTTCGTGCGCGAGAAGGTCCTGCTGCGCACGCGCGAGGAGATCCCCCATGCCGTCGGCGTGATCTGCGATGAGTTCGAGCGCCCCAAGCGCGATCTGCTGCGCCTGCATGCCACGGTGTACGTCGAGCGCGAGGGTCAGAAGGGCATCCTCGTGGGCAAGGGAGGCGAGATGATCAAGCGCATCGGCATCGAGGCCCGTCGCGACCTTGAGCGCATGTTCGGTTGTCGCGTGTTCTTGGGGCTCGACGTCAAGGTCAAACCCCATTGGCGCGAGGACGCTCGCGAGATTCGTCGCTTTGGCTATGCGGCCGATGACGAGTAGCGGCCCCGTCTGGGCGGTTTGTCATGGCTGGTAGTCGCACGTATCGCACGAAGGCCATCGTGCTCGACAAGACCAAGCTCAAGGAGACGGACCTCATTCTCACGCTGGTGGGGGAGTCGGGGCGGCAGATCCGCGCCGTTGCCAAGGGGGCGCGCAAGCCGGGCAGCCGCTTGGCGGCGCGCTGCGAGCTCTGCTGCGAAGTCGATGTGCTTTTAGCCCATGGACGGAACCTGGATATCGTCTCGCAGGCGGATCTCATCGCGGCGCCGCTGGGTGCGCAACCGAGCTTTGAGCTGCTGACTGCGGCCAGCGCCGTGGCCGAAGTTGCGGAAAAATGCACCTACGAGGACGCCGAGGACCCTTTTGTCTACGCCATCACGCGGGCCGCTCTCGCGCATCTCGCGGCAGCTGGGGCGGATACCCCCGTCGAGGACCCCGCGCATCTCGTGGCGGCTGGGGCGGACGCGCTCTCCCAGGGCCCCGCGCATCTTGACCTGCTGGTCGCGGCGTACATATTCAAGCTGCTGAGCCATGTGGGGTATCGGCCCGACTATTCCGCCTGCGTCGCGTGCGGAGACCCGTCCCCGGGGTATTTCTCGGCTCAGGCGGGCGGCCTGCTGTGCGCCAGTTGCGCCTCGGGCGTGCCGGGTTGCGAGCCGGTCGACACCAATCTGGCCCGTTGGCTCGAGGGGCTTGTTTCGATGCGCTTTTCCGAGCTCGCCATCGCTCCCATTGATTCCCATACCGCGGCGCACGTGCTGGGCCTGGCGCACCTGTGGGCTGCGACGCACCTGGAGTGCCGCCTGCGTGCGTTGGAGTTTCTGTTGGGGCGTTAAGTCATGGGGGGGTGTCTCTATGGTTTTGTCAACTATGGCGGCTTTCGTTTTTCAGCATAG
>SAMEA3387477__coassemble_3798_pt1 | contig 5584 bp, 3 predicted proteins | sample SAMEA3387477__metabat2_high_PE_028 | metagenome-assembled genome bin SAMEA3387477 (sample SAMEA3387477) | Felis catus | biome: Faeces | place: United Kingdom | collected 2012
GCTATGCTGAAAAACGAAAGCCGCCATAGTTGACAAAACCATAGAGACACCCCCCTCGAAACGCTGTCGCATTCCGAGGGGGGGGTCTTCATGTAACGGATTCTGTTCGATAATAGGCTCGCTAGATGCGTAGCCCACAACGAAGGCCAAAAGGTTAATAACGATATGTCTAATCTAAAAAGGCACCGTGCTGCTCAAGGATGTTAACCGCCATTGTTGTTATCCCAAACAGATTGATGGCAACCTCGACTGCCCGAAAGAAAGATAGCGCTGCGCTATCGTCGCCTTTTCAAGCCGATTGATAACGACCGGTCGATTTTGAAAAGTGCCGCACTGCCAAGAACGTTGCTCATTCATCGTTGACTTTTCATATGGAATCGAATTGCGGGCCTTGCGGCGGCAGGGTTGTTCCATGTGTCGTGGAGCATCGGATGGGAGTAAATCGCGCGACCTCAATAGCTTGAAAGCGGCGTTGAGATACAAACTTCCGGTATTGGGAAGCTATATTGAGTTTCTTCAAGTAGACGACGTTTTTTCTAAATAAAACCGCAGGTCACGAAGATTGATAAAGACCTTATAGTCGAGTAATCGCGTGAGAGATTCCCAATACCGGAAGTTTGTAAATCTTCCTGTAACGAATAATGAATATTGTCCTGCAACGCGCGTGAAAACTGGGTGACGTGGGCGTTTCCCGGTGCATCCTGCGCCGAGTGCCGTAAGATGCGCGGCGTTTGAGGGGGAGCCAACCAATCTCTGGTGCTTACCTTTGGAGCGACGACTCGTGAGTTGTTTGGGGGAGCGCCGGCGAGTGATTCGAAGCTGTGCTGTGCACGCTTACGAGCTGTCTTGTGGGCATGTTGAAGCCCGGGTTACCGGATGGACCCCGTCTGTTGCCAAGCGGGTGAAATGAATGGCTAGCATGTTGGAGGGAGCAGGCCATGAGCGCACGGAAGGTATAGGCATATGGGGGATTTGAATGGCTGCAGGATATGGCTGATTGCAGGATATGAACGGCCGGAGGATATGACCGATGCCATCGGTCATATCCTGCGTCAACATTGATGATTGGGCCGTTGCGCGCAGGATGTGAATGACGTGACCGTTCATATCCTGCAGTCGTTCATATCCTCCGGCTGTGGACGTTCATATCTTGAGGCTGCCTCATTCTTTGGCCGCTAAGTTGCTCGTTTGTTTAAGTGTCCGTGCGCCGAATTTCTCGAAATAACACGGCTGCACCGGTGCTTTCACGTTAAATAAGGCGCATTGACGTAGCCTTGCTTGCCAAAGGGCCGTACTGCCGCTGGGGAAACTTGTCGCCCACCGCGGGGGTCGCTTGGTCTGCCGGGTGGTCGTGCGGTGGTCGCGGGCGGACATAGCACTCGCGACGCCCGCCGGGACCCGCTCTACCCGCCAAGATGGGGATCGCCTCATGGCCGGGCGTAAGGTAGTTTGCTTGAGCCCGGTCGGCGTGCTTACTGATACCGCAGGCACTCGACGGGGTCGAGTTTGGCGGCGCGGCGAGCGGGGTAGTACCCAAAGACCAGGCCGATCACGATCGAGATGCCCACCGCAATGGCTATGGCGCCCGGCTCGATCGCCGGCGTGAGTGCGGCGCCCGTGCTGCCCATGCCGGTCATCGAGTCGAGGTCGAACCCGAGCGCGCCCGCCCCGAAGGCGAGGCCCCAGGCGATCGCGTACCCGGCGAGCGTGCCGATGATGCCGCCGGACACGCACAGCGTCGCGCTCTCGGTGAGGAACTGCAGCGTGATGTCGCGCCCTCTCGCGCCGAGCGCCCTGCGCACGCCGATCTCGCGTATGCGCTCGGTCACGTTGGTGAGCATCATGTTCATGATGCCGATGCCTCCCACGAGGAGTGAGATGCCGGCGACCGCGCCCATGATGAGCTGGAAGGACATCATGAAGGTGTTGAGCTGGTCGATTGAGGACTTCATCGACCACACGGAGACCATCGACTCGAGCTCATCCTCGGCGATGCCCTTTAGTTTGCCCACCTGTTCCACGGTCTGCTGCTGTACCGCCTCGATGTCGGCCCCTTCGCGCGCCAAGCCCACGACGCTCGACAGGTAGTCCCAGCCCTGGCCAAAGTCCTGGCGCACGGTCTCGGTGGGCATGTAGACGTTGCAGTAGTCGGTTCCGGTCATGCCGTCGTCCACCACGCCCAACACGGTGAAGCTCTTGCCGTTAAGCTGGATGGTCTTGCCCACGGCGTCGGCGCCGGGGCTGCCAAAGAACGCCTCGATGCCGTTGCGGCCGATCAGCGCCACGCGCGACTTGGACTCCGCCTCGGCGTCGGTGTAGATGCGCCCCTCCGCGAGCCGGGAGGCCGCGCCGGTCATCTCGAGGTACGTGGCGCTCGCGCCGGTGATGCCGACGCTCAGGCTCTTATCGCCCATCTGCACCTGGGAATAGCTGTCGTAGGTGCCCTCGATGGCCTCGTAGTCGGGCATGAGGCGGGCGAGGTCCTCGATGTCGTCCTCGTCGAGCGGGTAGCCGCAGTTGATATAGACGATGCGGGCGGCGTTGAGGCCCATGCCGCTGATGAGGCCGTTGCGCACGCCGCCGATCAGCGATGTCATGGCTATGACGGCCGCGATGCCGATGACGATGCCGAGGATGGTGAGCAGGCTGCGGCCGCGGTTGGCCTCCAGCGAGCGCATCGCCTCGCGCATAAGGTCGATGATGCTCATCGCGGGCCTCCGATCGGGTTGGATGGTCCCTCAAGTGGGCGTGAGGGGGTTGTGAGGGGGCGTAAGGACGAGCCCCGGTCACCGCGCTCGTCCGGGACGTCCTGGTTGCCGCGCTCGTCCGGGACGCCCCGACCTCCGCGCTCGACCGCCGTGCTTCGGTCGCCGGGCTCGATCGGCACGTAGGCGCCCTGGTAGATCCGCCCGTCGCGGATCTGGACCGCGCGATCCGCCTCCGCAGCGACGCCGGGGTCGTGCGTGATGAGCACGATGGTCTTGCCGGCGCGCTTGAGGGCGTGGAAGGTGTCCAGAACCTGCCTGCCGGTCGTCGAGTCCAGGTTGCCCGTGGGCTCATCGGCCAAGATGATGGCCGGGTCGTTCACCAGGGCGCGCGCGATGGCGACGCGCTGCATCTGGCCGCCCGAGAGCTCGTTGGTGCGATGGTCGTAGTGGTCGACCGGCAGGCCCACGGAGCGCAGGGCGTGCACGGCGCGCTTCTCGCGCTCGCGCCGCGGCACGTCGGTGTAGGCGAGCGGCAGCGTGACGTTGTCCAGCACGGTCATGCGGGGCAGCAGGTTGAAGCTCTGGAACACGAACCCGATGCGCAGGGCGCGCACCTCGGCGAGCTCGTCGTCGGTGAGCTCGGCCACGTTCAGCCCCTCGAGCAGGTACCTGCCGGAGGTGGGCGTGTCGAGGCAGCCGAGGATGTTCATGAGCGTGGACTTACCGGAGCCCGAGGGACCGGTGATGGCCACGAACTCGCCGGGATACACGGAGAGCGACACGTCGTGCAGGATGTGCGCCAGGCCGGCATCGCTTTCGAAGATGCGGTGGATGTGTCGGATGTCGATCACGGGGCGGGCGTGCATCGCATCTACGGCGCGCGCGGGCATCACATCACCGCCATTCCGCCGCCGACCGCACCGCCGCTGTCCATGGAGCCGTCCGCGCCCATGCTGCCGCCGGCGATCACGAGGACATCGCCGTCGGCGAGCGGGGAGGCAGGCATGTCGGGATTTTGGTCGGACGCCGCGTCGTCGGGTTTCCCGACCACGGCGAAGTCGTCATTCTTGGCCAGGACCTCGACGTCGACCCGCTCCATCTCCTGCGTCTCGGGGTCGGTCTGTCGGTTGACGTAATAGCTCGCGCCGTCATCGGTGAGCAGCGCCGTCGTGGGCACCATCACCACGTTGTCGATCTGCTGCGTGGTGAGGGAGACCTCCGCCGTCATGCCGGGCTTGAGGCGCGCGTCGGGGGCGTCGATGAGGATGTCGACGGCGAAGGTGGGCGAGCCCATGCCGTCGTAGGACATGGACGAGCTGTCGGTCGACGCGATGGACGCGATGGCGGTGACGCGCCCCGTGAGCACGAGGTCGGCAAACGCCGGGCAGGTGATGGTCGCCGTCTGGTCCACGGCGACGCTCGCGATGTCCTGCTCGTCCACCTGGATGGTCACCTTCATCTTGGAGAGGTCGGCGATCTGCATGAGCGGGCCGGTCGCGCCGGAGCCGCCCATGTTGTCGGACAGGTCGGTGCCCACCTGCGCGTTGAGGGCGACGACGGAGCCGGCCGCCGGGGCCTTGACCGTGCGAAGGGCGGCCTTGGCGACGGCGTCGTCGTAGGCTGCCTGCGCCGACTCCACCGCCGCCTGCGCGGCGTTCACGGCCTGCTGGGCGCTCGAGACGTCGATGGCGGGCATCGAGCCGTCCTGTTGGGGCACGGCCGCCTGCGCCTTCGCGTCCTTGAGCGCCTGCTGCGCGGAGGCCAATTCGGACTTCGCCTGGCGCAGCGCGCGGTCGGCCTCGGCGACGGCGCGGTCGAGGTCGGGGTTCTTGATGGTCATGAGGACGTCGCCCTCGTTGACCGCCTGGCCGGCGACGACGTTGATGGATTCGACCTGACCGGTGACCTCAGGCGTGATGATGGTGGAGGACAAGGGCTGCAGGGTGCCCTTGGCGTCGACCACCGTCGAGAAAGTGCCGAGCATGGCGATGTCGGTGACGGGCTCCATGACCTGCTCGGGCTGCTGGTTGAGGGCGGTGATGGTCACCGCGCCGCCGATCACGACGGCGGCGGCGATGCCCGCCGCGATGGCGCGGTGGATGATCTTCTTGCGGCGTCGCTCCGCGCGCTTGGCTTTGAGGGCGGCGTACGCCTCGGCATCTGAGCCCTCGAGCGGCGTCCCCTCAACGGGAGCGCACGCTTCGAGCGCGGGGTCGTCGTCCGCCCGTCCGCCGCCGCCGTCCGTCGAGGTCGGGCCACGGCGGATGACGGGGACGACCTCGGGCACCTTGAGCACGCGCGTCTCCTCGGGGGCGTCGTCGAGCGTATCGAGGAAGTCCTTCTTGGGGTCGCTGCCCTGGTTGTCGTGAGTCATGTTCGTTCCTTTCGTGTGTGCGGTCTGGAGCGCGGGTGCGTCCTACACGGCGTCTTCGCGCAGCGTCTGCACGATCGAGCCGGCACTTGACTTGCGTAAAGCATAGAGGGTCGAGAGCGCGAGCACGCCCACAACCAGGCCGATGGCGCCAAGCACCCAGCCGAGCGGCATCTCGAAGTCGAGCCCGGCAAAGCTCAGGCTCATTGCCTGGAAGACCATGAACGTCACCCCGGCGCCGAGCACGAGGCCAATGATGAGCCCGCGCAGGGCGTAGCTGGCGCATTCGAGGGCGATCATGCGCCAGAACGCGCGGTTGCCCATGCCGATGCTCTTGAGCATCGCGAATTCGCGGCGGCGCAGGATGATCGAGTTCGCGAGCGTGTTGAACACGTTGGCCACGGCTATGGCGGTCGTGATGGCGATGAAGCAGTTGATGAACAGCTGGATGGTCTCGTACATGACGCGCGCCTGGCGATCGTTCTCCGCGTTGTTGTTGAGGTAC
>SAMEA3387477__coassemble_3804_pt1 | contig 5579 bp, 3 predicted proteins | sample SAMEA3387477__metabat2_high_PE_028 | metagenome-assembled genome bin SAMEA3387477 (sample SAMEA3387477) | Felis catus | biome: Faeces | place: United Kingdom | collected 2012
ACGTGCTCATCGCCGACTACCAGGTCATCACCGACCGCGACAGCACGGACAACATCCAGGACAACGTCTACAACATGGTCATCGACTACCTGGCCTGCGGCCTGGACCCCGACAAGACCATGATCTACACGCACTCCGCCGTCCCCGCGTGCAACCAGCTCATGTTGCCGTTCCTCTCGCTCGTGAGCGAGGCACTGCTGCAGCGCAACCCCACGGTCAAGGCCGAGATGGAGGCGAGCAACCACGAGCTCACGGGGCTGCTTCTCACCTACCCGGTTCATCAGGCCTGCGACATCCTGTTCTGCAAGGGCAACGTGGTGCCCGTGGGCCGCGACCAGCTGCCGCACATCGAGCTCACCCGCACCATCGCGCGCAAGTTCAACAACCGCTTTGGCAACGTGTTCCCCGAGGTCGATGCGCTGCTGTCCGACACACCGCTGCTGCCGGGCCTGGACGGCCGCAAGATGAGCAAGTCCTACGGCAACGCCATCAACATCTCCATGACCGCCGAGGAGACCGCCCGCCGCATCAAGAAGAGCCAGACCGACGGCGAGCGCATGATCACGTTCGATCCGGAAGGAAGGCCCGGCGTGTCCGGCCTGCTTTCCACGGCCGCGATCTGCACCGACCGCTCCGAGGTCGAGATCGCCGAGGAGATCGGCATGGGCGGCTCCGGCCAGCTCAAGAAGTACGTCACCGAGAGCGTGAACGAGTACTTCGCCCCCATCCGCGCACGCCGCGAGGAGCTGCTGCAGGACATGGACTACGTCAAGGACGTCCTGCGCGAGGGAAATCGCCGCGCAAACGAGGTGGCCGAGTCCACGCTCGCCGAAGTCCGCGAGGCCATGGGCATGGTGTACTAACGCTTATTCGCTCCCAGCGGCCCATAGGGCTGACGTGCGTGCAGTTTGACACTCGCAGACCACGCATAAACAGAGCCATTCAATTTGAGTATGAGGTGGGCGATAATGTGCCCACCTCATTTTTTCCAAGCGAAGGGAGTCCGCGTGTACCGACTTGTTGCCAGCGATATGGACGAGACGTTTCTCGATTCGAACCATGCCATCCCTCCGGCCAACCTGCGCGCGCTGCGCCGCATGAGGGAGCTCGGCGTTTTGTTCGTCCCCTCAAGCGGGCGTTGGTACTCCTCCATCATGGACAACTTCCCGGGCGAGGCGCGCGAGCTGCTCGAGGGCAGCTACGTGCTGTCGTACAACGGCGGCTTCATCAACCGCGTGGGCGACCCTGAGCCCCTCACGACCTGCGGGCTCTCGCGCGCATGCGCCGAGGAGCTCTACGCCCGTGGGCGCGAGCTGGGCCTGGCGATGCACATCAACGTGGCCGACGGGCACGTGTTCGTCCCCGACGCGGACGACGACGAGCGCGCGTACCTCGCCTCGATCTCGGGCGTGACCCACGTGAACAGCAAGGACCACCCCGACCTGTCCTTCCTCGAAGGGCGCGACATCGTCAAGATCCTCTACGTCAACCGCGATTTCGACGCGTTGCAGGAGCTCGGGGCCTCGCTTGCCCCCGTGGCTGAGCGCCTGGGTGTGGAGGTCACCTTCTCGTCCAAGCGCTATCTGGAGTTCATGCCCGCAGGCGTGAACAAGGGAACGGGTCTCGCACGCCTGGCGGAGATGCTCGAGATCCCCCTATCCGAGGTCATCGCGGTGGGCGACTCGGCCAACGACCTTTCTATGATCCAAGCTGCGGGCCTGGGCGTGGGCGTGGCCAACGTGACGGACGACGTGCGCCCCTCCTGCGATGTGGTGCTCAACACGACCGGCATGGACGGCGCGTTCGAGGAGCTCGTCGAGCGCTTCTTGGAACGCTGAACCCGTTTGCCCCTTTGCCCATATGGGGCTCTGAGGCTATGGGGCCGTGGGGGTTATGAGGTTTTGAGGCGATGGTGCCATAGGGTCATATGGGCAAAGGGCCATGGGGTTATGGAGCATTAGGGCTTTGGGGCAACGGAAACGGCAAAAAGCCAAGCGCACAGGGCTACAAAGCCGATAGGATTTGGGGCTATGCCGCAATGGATCCCTAAGGGCCAAGGCACGAGGGGAACATAGAGCTACCTGGGCAAAAAGCCATGAGGAGACGTGCCGCCAAAAGACGCAAGGCCCTAAGGTAACGTGTCACCAAAAGACGGAAAACCCTAAGGCAAAGTGCCACCAAAAAACGGGAGGGCTTGACCAAACACCCTTGGGTACGCACCCTCGGGCACGTACCCTCGCGCACGCACCCTTAGGCAAACGCCCTCGCGCACGCACCAAAATGCAAAAGGCGTTGCCATTGTATCCGTTGGTTAACTTATGGAGATACCGTGCGGAGCTCTTCCAGCGTTCATGGCTGCAAAAGAGTTTTATATAGTTAACTTGTCGAAGGCACAGGCGATACGGACGCCTTCACAACATACGAGACCGCGTCTTCCCTCCCCTCTGCGTGGCCTGTTCACTACCCGAGGACCGCATTTACCTGCGGTCCTCATTGCGTAGCAAGGGCCTGCGAACCCCGCGAAGCCCCGGATGAGGCGCGCGTTTTACCTAGACGAGCGCTCGACTAGACGAGCGTCTCGAGCGCATCCGCGGCTCGGTCGGCCATCGACCGTTGACGCGGACCGCGCCGATACCATGTACGCAAGTCCTCAAGGGTACTGCCCGCCGCGTAGACCTTGTGCTTCTTGCCGTTCTTCGCAGTCACCACGCAGCGGTCGCCGCTCTCGGTTCCCTCGACGGCGGAAAGCCTCTTGATGTAATCGCGCCTGAACGCCACGATGCGCGCGTTGCTAATCGACACGAACCAGTCATCGTCCTCGAACTCCGTGCCGGTGGCGCCGCGCGCCGCCATCTCCTGTGCGAACGAGAACCCGAGCTCACGCTCCTGCAGGGTGATCTCATGCGCGCCGCGGATGGGCATACTCAGCATGATGAGGGGCAACACGCCGCCGATAAGGATAAACAGGAACGGAATGATGACCAGTAACCCTGCACCTTCATCGGTGAACAGCGCCATAAACGCGATGACCAGGGAGAACACCATCGCCATGCCAACGAACACGAGCGTGAGCGGCTTGATGGCCGCCCAACATAGGCGGGCCTTGGTCATGGGGGCCTGAACGGCGTCGGCGACCTCGATGCCTTCCTGCGCCAAACGGGCCAACAAGTTGGTGGCGCACGTACCTTCCAAGTTAACCGTGGCGAGTTTGCGCTCGCCCCCGCAATCGCCCGCATACAGCACGACCGACATCATCTGCGTGTGGAGGGTTGCGCGGGTGATCTGGGAAAACATTGCGCGCTTGCGCCTACCGAGAGCCGTGCGAATGACAATGTACTCGCCATCGACGTCCAAGCGAGGCAGGCTCACCAGGGCCCATATACCCATGCCGGCGAGCGCCATGGCATGGCCGAACCACACGAGTGCATGGTCCCAAATGCCCAGCGAAAGACCCTGCCACACATAGGCCGCGAGCATGATCAATTCGAACAGAACGGCGCATGCGGCAAGGATCACACGCGGGGCGGCGGGCATCCGCACGGTAAAGTGCTCAAGGCTGTCAGTGGCCTCCTTGCGCTCGCGAGCGGCACGGCGGGCAATCCACGCCGTGAGCGGCCCGACAATGAGCACGAGCATCGCCACGCGTAGAAATGATTCGAACAGATCGCCCATGAGGTGTCCTCCGTTGCAGCCGTTATGAGGTGCACCACACCCTACCATTCCGATGGGCTATGACGTCTGTCGCTTCGGCGAGCGGCATGCGACCCGGCCCGCCCGCCCGGCGGCGGCAAATAGGGCGATGGCCACTTCGGTAGGTGACACGCTACCCGGCCGGCCCGTCCGCCTGCCTGGCATCGGCAAGGCATGTTCGCCCCAACAAGCCGCTCAACCTTGATGCGCTTCTAGAACTTTAATGTGCTTCTGCAGCTTCGATGCACTCGCTCAACCTTGGTGCATCCGCTCAGCTATGGTGCACCCGCTCAACTGTGGTGCATCCGCTCAACTTCAATGCACCTGCTCAACTTTGATGCACCCGTTCAGTTTCGATGCACTTTTATATCTTCGATGCACTTTACGCCCATGATTGCAGCGTCAAATGGTCGTCAAGTGCACCGAGTTTCAAGAAGTGCATCGGGCTTCAAGAAGCGCATCGAGCTTCAAGAGCAAATCAAGTTTCAAGAAGTGCATCGGGCTTCAAGGGAGCATCAAGCCTCAAGAAACGCATCGAGCTTCAAGAGCACATCAAGTTTCAAGAAGTGCATCGGGCCTCAGGAAGTGCACTGAGGATGCAGCACCGGACGCCCGGACCGTGACATCGCGAAGACCCCAACGAGACGCCCGGCTCCGACACGCCTCGAAAGTCACCGACCCCGTACATATCCCCAGCTCACAGACGTGTACAACAGATTTTGCAGCGCCGAACTCAGCCTTTTGCGTAAGATGTACAACAGATTCGATAGCGCATGCGGTATATCCGCGGGACGCTCCTTCACGACCGGGAGGTGACGATGGACATCAGCAACCAGATCAAGACGCGACGCGAGGCGATGGGCCTTTCGCAAGAGCAGCTCGCCGAGAAGCTCTACGTATCGCGTCAGACGATCTCCAACTGGGAGCGGGACAAGACGTATCCAGACGTCCAGAGCCTGCTCATGCTGAGTATCCTGTTCGACACCTCCATAGACACGCTCGTGAAGGGAGACGTGACCGTTATGGAAGAGGCTGTCGAGAGGGACCGCAAACGAATGGGAGCGCAAATGCAGTGGCTGGCCGTGCTGATGCTCGGGCTGTTGGCGCTGACGCTCGTGCTGATGCTGACGCCGGCATTCGGCTGGATGGAGGGCATCTGGGGCACCGAGATGTCGTACGTCATCGCCGTCCTGCCAGCGGTGGCAGGACTGGTCGTCGCGGCAGTCATCGACAACATTAAGCGCAAGAACGACCTGGTGACGTACAAGGAGATCCTCGCCTTTATGAACGGCGAGGCGGATATCGAGCGCAGCCCGCGTGCGCTCCCCCGCCGTGGCTGGGCAGCGCGTCATCGTTTGGCCTACGACATGCTCATGTTCCTCGTTGCCGCCGCGATTGGCGGAGCACTCGGCTACCTAGCCTGGGGGCTGCTGCATTAGCAGATGTGCGTACACGGGCATCGGGCGTTTGATGCTCCTCTGCCGGCGACTCCAACACTAAGGTAGCCAGACGGCAGGCACCACCAACCTGAGGCTTCATTTTACGCAACTTGCAGGCACCCTGCGGTTGCAAACCGCAGGTAGATTGACCGGAACGTCAAATCAGTAGGAACTTGCACACCAATTCTCCAAGGAGATAAGACGCAGCAAAAACGCAATGCGGAATCGTACCGCCCAACGCCGTCGAGACGGGCAATCACTTACCAACTAGAACATATGTTCCCATTTCATGGTATACTAGACCTAGCGACATGGGCGGTGCCCTCCAAGTCCTTGCAGGGGGTTAAGAGGGTTCCCATGGCGAAAATCACCGCGCTGCTTATTGCGGCATCAGCGCTCGTTCTATCGATCGTGCTGCTTTTCCTTATCGCTCGCTAGCGATACAGGGGT
>SAMEA3387477__coassemble_6317_pt1 | contig 3208 bp, 1 predicted proteins | sample SAMEA3387477__metabat2_high_PE_028 | metagenome-assembled genome bin SAMEA3387477 (sample SAMEA3387477) | Felis catus | biome: Faeces | place: United Kingdom | collected 2012
CTGCACCCCCGTGAGGCAGGCGAACGCGAGAACCTCTCCCCCGTCCTTGAGGGGGCCGGTGAGCAGTCGCTTGAGGAAGGTGACGACCTCGCGGTAGTAACCGCCATCGGGAGCGGAATAGCCCGCCATGACGGGCGCGTCGTATTCGTCGATCAGCAGGACGACGGGCCGGTGGTGATAGGCGCGCAGAAGGCGAGCGAGAAACAGCACGGAACCCGCATAGTCCGATTCCGAAGCAGACCCGGAAAGGATGTCGCGCGCGGCGTCCTTCTCGTGAGAACCTATATTATTGGAATCGAGTAGGTACGAATGACGCGCAAACTCGGCAGTGAGCATGTCCTTGAGCGCGCCATACGTCTGCCCCCAAGTGTCGCCCTTGGCCGTGCGCATGCTCAGGTAGATAACCGGGTACGCAGCGAAATGCTCGCGATACGAGCCGTCGCCGAGCTCCCAGACCTCCGTTCCCTCGAACAGGGACGGGTCCGCCGCGCCCGCGGGCGGCGCCTCGAAGAACGCCTTCATCATGGTCATGTTGAGCGTCTTGCCGAAGCGCCTCGGGCGGCAGAACAGCGTGGCCTTGTAGCCCGAATCGAGGACGTCGGCGATGAGCGCGGTCTTGTCCACGAGGACCGAGGCCGCGGCGACCGAGGTGAACCCGTCGTCGCCGATGGGGAGGCGTCTGCGGCCCGTGCGGTCGATGATGCGCGCGCCGGGCGCCGTCCATATGCCATCGCCATGTTCTCGCAGCTCCACCGTCATGACCGCACCGCATTTCCCTCGATTGCCCGTGTCACTCATGGTACCAATGGTAACATTCACCGTCCCCGTCACCCATTCGGAAACGCCCGCCGATTGAACCGGGAGATTACAGAACGAATTGGCAACCGGGACAATCGAGCCGGCCTTCCGATCCCGCGCCATACGGCGATAGCGACGTCATCTCTTCCATGCAAAGCGCGCCGCCGGCACAGCCCGATGGGTGTGCTGGCGGCAGTAATCCATATTCGTCCCTCACGGAGACAAACCTCGCGCGCCCCAGGGCAACTAAGCGCCCTCCGCCTCTTACGGAGGTAAGCGGCACCCGCTCCTTCCAAAGACGAACTTCGCCTACCCCTTGCGACGAGCGGGACTCGTTCCTTACGAGGGCGGGCTTCGCTTACCTCCTGCGACGAGCGGGACTCGGCCACTCGTCGTAAGGAGAAATCGCGCCTAGTCCTCGCGGCGGCGATGGAAGCCCAGGCCAGTGAAGAGTGCGGCGACGCCCGCCGTAAAGGCGGCGGCCACCTGCGCGAACGCGCTGTCACCCGTCTGAGCCAGCGTCTCCTTGCCCGCATCATCGGGCTTGGAAGAGGGCTTCTTCGCAGGCGTACTGGGCTTATCGGAAGGCTTTTTCGTCGCACCGCCGTCGGACCCGTCGTTCTTCTGCCACTTGGCGCCCACGAGCACGTCGTGCGTCACCGGCGCCTCCGGATCGAACTGATCGCCCCAGGTCTGCGTCGCCTCATCGAACAGGAACCAGCCCAAGAACGTATAGCCCTCGTAGCTGGGATCGGCGGGGATGTCGTCGGGCGAGATCACGCCGCCCTTTTCCAGACGCACCGGCACCTGATCGTCCTTGGGGTCGATGCAGTCGTCGAACGTCACGGTCACCGCCTCGAGCTTTTCCACAACAAGGTCATCGGCGTGCTCGACCTTCTTCGTCCCCTCGGCGTCCCAGTAGAGCTCACCGCACACCGTGCACCGGTAATGGGCCTCGACGCCCTCCTTGTCGATGGTCGGGGCGACCGCGACGACCTGCTCGAGCTTGTGGCCGAGCGCCGGGATGGCGAGCGCGTCCTCGTCGGCCGGCTGCTCGCCCTCGGCATCGAGGAAGAGCTCGCCGCAGGTGGCGCAGTGCAGCTCCCTCTCGCCCGCCTCGGTGCAGGTGGCCTCCCTCGTGACGACCCACTCGCCGTCCTCGTGTCCGGTCGCGGGAATCTCGCGCGCCTCCAGCACCTCACCGCAGATGCCGCAGACGCGCTGCTCGCTGCCGGCCTCGGTGCACGTGGACTCCTTCACGGTCTGCCACGTCCCGGAATCGTGATCGGTGACCGTCAGCTTGCAGCTGGCCTCGGCCGCCTCGTGGGTATTCGTCTCGGCGATCTTCGCGGTAATGACCGCCTCGCCGACGCCCTTGATGGCGACCTCGCCGGTCGCGGGGTCGACGGTCGCGACGTCCTCGTTGTCACTGGCGTAGACCACCGCGCCAAGCGCGCGAACCTGGATGGTCAACCCGTTGGTGAACGTGCCGCCGATCTCGTTGGCGTGCCTTTCGACCTCGCCATGGGCAAACGCCAGCATGACGTCGTGCTTCTCGAACGCGAGTGTGATGGAGTTCGAGGTGGCAGCCGCGGACTCGTTCTTCCCGTCGCGCGCCACGACGTCGACCGTGTACTCGCCGTCCTTGGTGACCTCGAGCGTCTTTTCCGTAGCTCCCTCGATCTTCTTGCGACCCTTGTACCACTGGTAGGTATACATAGAACTTTGCAACCCCCCCCCACAAGGAAAAATCTGTATTCGAGTGAGCGGTTTTCCAACGTATGAACGCCTTGAAACGTTGGAAAACCGCTCACTCGCGTCAGGTCTGCCGAGGAGGGAGAGAAAGTGACGCGCGCGTGAGGGCCAAACTCACGCTGCACATGAAAAAGGTCCCGAGCGGAGCCACTCCACTCGGGACCGATATCGCAGCCCCCCACCTCAAATTAGGGACTGTCCCTAATTTGAGGTGTGAGGTGTTAGCGCTTGCGGCGCGTGAGCCAGGCGCCGACGGCCACCAGGACGGCGCCTGCGGCGGCTATCCCGGCCACCATCACCAGCGAGCTGTCGCCCGTTGCGGGCAGCTTACCGGCGCTCGATCCGACGGGGGCCTGGGGTTTGCCAGTCGTACCGGGGTCTTGCGGCCCATCAGGCAATTCGGGGTCGTTCGGGTCCTCCGGCTTGTCCGGCTTATCCGGATTGCCCGGTTTGTCCGGGTTCTCCGGCTTATCCGGATTGTCCGGTTTGTCCGGGTTCTCCGGCTTGTCCGGCTTTTCGGGGTCCTCCGGCTTGTCCGGCTTATCCGGTTTATCCGGTTTATCCGGCTTATCCGGCTTGTCGGGCTCCTCGGGGTCGGTGTAGACGTTCTGGAACACGGGCGGCTCGCTCCACGAGGCAGTGGCGCTCAGGGCAC
>SAMEA3387477__coassemble_6710_pt1 | contig 3020 bp, 1 predicted proteins | sample SAMEA3387477__metabat2_high_PE_028 | metagenome-assembled genome bin SAMEA3387477 (sample SAMEA3387477) | Felis catus | biome: Faeces | place: United Kingdom | collected 2012
CTCGACTCCGAGTCCCGCACCTATGTCGAGGAGACCGGCGGTGCCAACGTGCTGTTCGTCGCCAAGGACGGTACGCTCGTGGTGCCCAAGTCCCATACGGACTCGATCCTGCCCTCCATCACGCGCCGTTCGCTCGTGCAGGTTGCCAAGGACCTGGGCATCACCGTTGACGAGCGCCCGGTCACGTGGGCCGAAGTGCAGTCCGGTGCCTTTACCGAGTGCGGGCTGTGCGGCACCGCGGCCGTCATCAGCCCTGTTGGCGAGATTCACGATGGCGACGAGGTCGTGGTATTCCCGGCTGGTCACGAGACGTCCGGCCCGGTGATGAAGCAGCTGCGCGCCACGCTCACGGGCATCCAGGCCGGCGAGATCGAGGATGCGCACGGCTGGGTGTGCAAGATCTGCTAAGGCGAGTCGTCGCTTGAAAACATATGCCGCGAGGGGAACGGGCGCGAGGGCGTCGGTTCCCCTCGTCGTTTCAAGGCGAGCGCCCCTGGGGCCGCGCCGGGCCCTCGACAACGCCACATGGGCTTGGGGTGAAGAATAAGAAGATGCGCTCCAAAACGCATATTCGGAACGCATCTTTTCGTTCATACTGAGTGTATCCCTTTGTGGCCTTGCCGCAAACGTACCTTAAACGCAGCCATCCCCATGTGGAGGGCGGACCCGAGGAGGACAAATGCCTCAGCATCGCAATAAGGCGGTTGTCGCCGGACTTGCCGTTACGCTTGCGTTCGGCGGTGTTGCCCTGCCCGCCGTCGCCAACACGGAGCAGGCGCCCGCCACGGACAGCGACCCCAACGGCGTGGGGGATCCCGCGCCCGCGGACTACGACAAGGCGGACTACTACGAGGGCACCGAGGGCGTTGCGACGTTCGCCTCGGCACGTTCTGCCTCCACGCTTTCCCCCGTGTCGCTTTCCGACGAGATGAAGTACTTCACCAAGTACGAGAGCGGTTGCGATTACGACAAGGGCTTCTCGTATGGCGACGGCTACAACGCGATGGGCTATTACCAGTTTGACCGCCGCTACAGCCTGCTGCCGTTTATCGAGCAGGTGTACGGCTACAATTCCACCAAGTACGACATGCTCAGGGCGGCGCTCGCGTATCGCGATGTGCTGCAAAATCCGTCGTACGAGATGTACGACTACACGTCGCGCCAGCTCAGCGCGCCCGCGCAAATCCTCAACGAGGCGTGGCACGCGGCGTATGCGGCCGACCCCACCGAGTTCTCCGCCCTGCAGGATTCCTATGCGTACAACAACTACTACCTGCCGGTTCAGAGCTCCCTGCTCAACACCTACGGCGTTGACGTGCGCGACCGCGCGGATTGCGTCAAGGGCCTGGTGTGGGGCATGTGCAACCTGTTTGGCCAGGGCGGCGTGCAAAAGTTCTTTAAGGGCGCGAACATCGACAACAGCATGACCGATCGCGAGCTGATTACGGCTCTGTGCGACACGGTGGTTGAGTACGTCGACGATTGGTATCCCAGCCAGCCTCAGTATTGGGACGGCTGGAAGAACCGCTATAAGAAGGAAAAGGCTACCTGCCTGGCGTACATGGACCAGCATGACGCGGAGCAGAACGCGAACGGCCAGGGGCAGACGGACGATCAGCCGAATGCCGACGAGCCCGGGCAGGACGATTCCGGCGCCGGCCTCCCGGTCGCGCCCGATGCGCCCAACGGCTCCGAGGGGCAGAATGGCGATGAGGGTGGCTCGCAAGGCGATGCCGATTCCGGCGAGAGCGGTTCGGATGGCGGGGCGGCGCATGGCGGCGATTCGGGTTCGGATGGTGCCGTGACGCCCGAGGGCGGTCAGGGCTCCGATGCCGAGCAGAACGCCGGTGGCAGCCAGAACTCCGATGACGATGCGGATGACGCTCCCAACGCTTCGGTCCCCGATGGCAATGCGGGCCAGGGCTCGTCGGGTGACCAGGAGAACGCGGGCGGTTCGGGGTCCGGCAGCGCAGGCAACTCCGGGTCCGCGCAGGGCGGCACCGGCAACAACGGCGGCTCGACGCAGGACGGCTCCGCAGGTACGGGCAACTCCGCAGGTACGGACGGCTCCACGCAGGACACCACGACCGGCGGCGGTTCCACGCATGACGGGGAGGGTCAGGGCTCGTCGGACGACGAGCAGGCGGATGCTTCCACGGGCGATGAGGAAGACGACGGCAAGACGACCCCGAAGGACCCCGCGTCTCAGCAGAACACCACGCCCGACCCCATGAATTCCCTTGGCACCACGGGCGACAAGACCACCTCTGGCCAGGGGGACGGCGCGCAGAGCACCTCGGCTTCCAGCTCGGGCAAGGCGACTGCGGGCGGACTGCCGGGCACGGGCGACATCGCGACGATGGTGCTGACCGGCGCGGCGGGTCTTGCCGTCGCTGGCTCTTCGTTCCTCTCTCTTGCCAAGAAGGAGCGCGCGGGGGTCGACGGGAGCGCCGATTCCAACGAAGAATAGCCCATGGCGTTTTGGGCGCGCTCAAGGGCGCGTCTTATAGCGCACCCTGCAGACAAGGCAACCACCACGCGCCTCGGATCGCTTGCAAGCGGCCGGGGCGCGTTTTTGCTACCCTTACAGGCAGCCAATACATGCTCAGCACTATGACCGGACAGGTCGAAGGGAGTCCTCATGGAGGCTTACAAGCAAGAGTTCATCGAGTTCATGGTCGAGTCCGACGTGCTCAAATTCGGCGACTTCACGCTCAAGAGCGGCCGCAAGTCCCCGTTCTTCATGAACGCCGGCGCCTACGTGACGGGCGAGCAGCTCATGCGTCTGGGCGAGTACTACGCCCGCGCCATCCACGACAACTTCGGCCTGGACTTCGACGTGGTGTTCGGCCCCGCCTACAAGGGCATCCCGCTGTCCGTGGTGACCGCCATCGCCATGCACAAGCTGTACGGCAAGGAGGTCAAGTACTGCTCCGACCGTAAGGAAGTCAAGGACCACGGCGCCGACAAGGGCGGCATGCTGGGCTACGAGCTCAAGGACGGCGACCGCGTGGTGATGG